>Ga0209278_1000042_pt1 | contig 259288 bp, 225 predicted proteins | sample JI81BgreenDNA_FD_187504 | JGI IMG/M metagenome (GOLD analysis project Ga0209278, IMG submission 187504) | Wastewater effluent complex algal communities from Wisconsin, to seasonally profile nutrient transformation and Carbon sequestration -... | ecosystem: Engineered > WWTP > Effluent > Algae... | reverse complement strand
TTGAGCGTAGCCCATTTACCGCAAGGTACATACCAGCTAACGCTCACGAACGGTAGCGACTTCACGGCCACGGGCAGTTTTGTGAAATAAGCAATTAACTAACGCATAAAATGCAACACATGCAACGTATCATAGGAAGGATGGCAACAACAGTGGCAACAGCAGTAGCAACAGTAATGGTAGTGTTACTCATAGCCACTAAGAATGTGCAGGCACAAGGGCCGGACACGTTCGACGAACCAACGCCAGCACAAGATGTGCCCATTGATGGTGGTGTATCGCTACTGCTAGCAGGTACTGCAGCGTATGGTATTAAAAAGCTGCGACAACGTAAGTAATATTTCAACAGTAGCATCAATCATAAAGCCCAAGTGTGTTCTACACTTGGGCTTTGTATTTACCGTAAGGTAGCCTTAACAGCTTACTTATAGATAGACTTATGAATTTGATTGGTAGCAGTGCATTGAGTCTGCTGTTGCATGAGCGGGCTTTTAAGTAATTTTTAATAGTGAGGTAGGGAAAGGGGTGTATACAAACATATATTGAATGAAAACAATTTGATGCGTGCAAGTATCTACAATTTCTCTGAGTTCTTAGCGATTTCAATACATTTGATATTTACGGAAGGAAGAGAACTAGTTCCACATGGCCGATTATGCCCACATGTACGACGATGCTTACTGCCTTATTAAGATTAAGGAGGGCGATGAGTTTTACTTTAATCTTATTTTCGAAAAGTACAGAGATCAGTTGTTTAGCTATCTCTACAAGGTTTCAAAATCAAAGGAAATTGCAGAAGAAATTGTGCTTGATGTTTTCTTGAAACTATGGCACGGTAGAGAGGCTATTACCGAGATACAAAAGCTAGAATCTTTTCTATACACGGTGGCTTACAATAAGGCGATAGACTTTTTTAGAGCTGCAAAGCGAAGCCCCCTGTTACAGCAAGCAGTTTGGGATGTTTTATCGGATGTTGCTACAACAGATAGTGCCGATGCTCACTTGCGTGAACGTAATCTTGAAATTCTAATTAGAGAAGCCATTGGGCAGTTATCGCCACAACGTAGAAAGGTATTTGAATTGCGACAAGAGCATGGGTTAAGTTACGCAGAGATAGCTCAAACTTTAAACTTATCGACCAATACTGTGAGGAATCACTTGGCCGCATCTGTTGAGTTTATTAAAGAGCATTTACGTAAGAACAATGCCCTTTTCTTATTGCCGGTAAGTTTTTTTGATAAATTTTTATAGGTCGATTAGTACATAGGTCTTTTTCGGTCGTCTTAGTGTTCAAATTGCGCCATATGTACTTAACTGCTTGTCTGCTGATATGCATAGGAACGATATTCTGTTCATGCATACTACCTACGATACACTCATACGTCGATATACATTATTAGTGTAGCTACATGTGCCACACTATTTGACTCAATATTTTAAGTTTTACCATTAACGATTGTTCACCATTCACTTTATTGATACATGAAAAAGCTACTTCAACTTCAAGCATTGCTATTGCTTATATTGGTTGTATTCTCTTGTAAAAAAACGAATAAAGAAGCTAGTGCTCCTGAAACCCCAGCAGTTGATGAGCTGGCACAATTAGAGCCGTATAATTTTGTATTAGGTACACATGCGATATCGGGTAGTTATCAATTCACGACCGACAATAAATTGGTGGAGCAGGCGAAGCGAGTACGTGAAATGGGCTCGAACATTCTCAAAATTACGTTGGGCAAAAACTCTGCGGATATTTACGGTATACAAGAGCCGGTAAGAAGTACCACCACATTGGCACTTTTTACCAATAACCTACCGTACAGAACGGTATGTGATATGGATTTCAGATACATTTTCCTTTGGGTACATACGCTTACCAATATTGAATGGCGAAATGGTATTAGTGCAGCGAACGAACAGATTTTGTACAATGAAATGTACAGTTTCGCATCTCATATTTTAACACGCTACAATAACAGCGGTAAAACATTTTTTATCGGTAACTGGGAAGGCGATTGGCTGTTGATTCCTAATTATGATAGAACGGTTACACCATCGCCTGAGTCGATAGCTAATATGACCAAGTGGTTTCAAATCAGACAAAGAGCAATCGATGATGCAAAGCGTGCTTCTAATGCACAGAATGTGAATTTGTACCATTATATAGAAGCTAACTTGGTTTTAAAAGGCATGAATGGTGAGCCATGTGTTGCAAGAAGTGTATTGCCTAATGTAGATGTAGATTTTGTATCGTACTCTAGTTACGAGGCAATCAAAGACAAAACATATGCTCAAAAGAAAGCGGAATTAGAAGGCATTTTCAATTATTTAGAAGCACAGTTAAGACCTAAAGCCGGACTTCCTTTTGCAAGAAGAGTATTTATTGGTGAATATGGTTATCAGGCCAATGCATCAGTACCGCAATCGTTTCAAAAGCAGTATGATGAAACCAAAGAAATCATGCGTATATCTTTTGAGTTAAACCTGCCTTTTGCACTACACTGGCAGATGTACAACAACGAATACGAAAATGGAGTTTCTAAGCAAATGTCGTTAATCAACGAGTCGGGAGCCAAAACAAGACAATACATACTGCATAACAATTTTTATAAGGCCATGAATACCTATCTTAAAGATGAAATGAAAAAGAACAATAGGTATCCTACAACAGATCAGTATAGAACGAAGGCCATACAAGTATTAGGAACACTGTAAAAAATAGAGATCAAGATTGGTACACATTGTTATTTCCTCCGTCTTAAAGTAGCAACATTCAACGCCATATGCATCAATACAAGGAAGTACTCTCCGACCTCATACAAAAGTATCTTAACAATCAGATTTCTTCTGATGAGTACAAAGAGTTGTGGCGACTATTGAATGAGTCTCCCGATGAAGTGATATTAGATGAGCACTTACGTAAATTATGGGAATCTGTAAAATCAAATGCACCAGTAATAAAAGGTGAAGTTTGGGATAGCAAAATGCAAATAGCTAAGGAGCAACTTAAAGAAGAAGCACCAATATCAACTTCTAAGGTTCGTTCTATTGGTTTTTTCAAACGCTACAAATGGGCAGCAGTTGCAGCAATCTTCTTAGTAGTTGTTACTTCTATTGTGGTATTGAATAAACAGCAAGAAAAAAATGTATATGTAGGTGCAGCAAAGCCAACTGTTGAACACGATAGGCTGCCTGGCGGAGATAAGGCGATGCTTACATTGGCCGATGGAAGTACAATAGTACTAGACAGTGCTGGTAGTGGTGTGTTGGCACATGAGGGAAATACAAACATTATTAAGCAAAGCGATGGCCAGCTAGTGTATAATTCCGGTGATGGCGCATCAAAAGAATTGGCTTATAACTTATTACAAACGCCACGTGGCGGTAAGTATAAGTTGATATTACCAGATGGGAGTAAAGTTTGGCTCAACGCAGCATCATCGTTACGGTATCCTGTTGCTTTTGTAGGCAATGAACGCCGAGTAGAAATTACAGGGGAGGCTTATTTCGAAGTAGCTAAAGATGCAACCAAACCTTTTAAAGTAGCCTTAAACAACATGGAGGTTGAGGTGTTGGGTACAAGTTTTAATGTTAATGGCTATGCTGATGAAGATGAAGTAAAAACAACCTTGTTAGAAGGAAAGGTAAAAGTAAGTGCAAATAGTAGTACTAAATATTTAGCTCCAGGTCAGCAAGCACAATTGAAGCCAACTGGTGCCATTGCGATTTCGAACGATGCGAATTTAGAAGAAACAGTTGCATGGAAAGATGGATTCTTTCAATTCGAGAACAGTGATATCAAAGCCGTTATGAGGCAGTTAGCCCGCTGGTATGATGTTGAAGTAAGCTACAAAGGCAATATCAACAAACATTTTGTAGGGAGTATTTCACGTGATGTGAAACTATCGAAAGTGCTCTCCATGCTAGAGCAAACAGGTGAAGTGAAATTTAAAATTGAAGGTAAAATTCTAATTGTTATGCCATAAAATCACAGATTATCTAAAACCAAAAACGTGAGTATAAAAAACGGAAGTGCTTGCAACACTCCCGTTGTAAAAGGGCTCACCATTAAAATCAAGTTTCCGAAACTGCTTATTGTTAAACCCAAAACGAAGTTATGCCATTATGTTCACTGAGTTTTCGGCGTCCGCTGAAAATTAACAAACCTCGTAGTTATTTTAAACAAGCTTTATTGTCTATGAAGCTTATCAATTTATTTTTATTTGTTGCTTGCTTTCAGGTATCTGCAGAGTCTTTTGCACAAACTGTTACGTTGTCGCTTAAAGAAGTGCCATTTCAGAAGGTGCTAAAAGAAATAAAGAAGCAAACAGGTTTCAATTTCATTTGCACTACAGAACAATTAGAGCAAGTAGGCAAAGTAACAATTGAAGCTAAGGCTGTTCCTTTAGAGCAGGCTTTGCAACTGTGCTTGCAGAACAGACCATTCACATTTGCAATCGTAGAAAATACCATTGTTATCAAGCAGAAAGTGATTCCTAATGAGTCTATCACTGAAAAGAGTGGACAACCTCCAGCTGATATTGTTCTCAAGGGAAAAGTTACGGATGAAAACGGCAATCCTCTAGAGGGTGCCTCTGTTGCTTTAAAAGGAAGCGGTAAAGGTGTTTTTGCCGATGCTAACGGTGATTTCACAATCACTGTTTCAGAAAGTTCTTCCATGGTATTAGTGGTGTCTTTTATTGGCATGGAGAATAAAGAAGTGAATGTTAAAGGACTAAGTTCAGTTAAGATTTCGTTGCAAAAGCAAGAATCGCAAACACAAGAAGTAGTTGTAGTGGGTTATGGTAGTCAAAGAAAAGCTAGTGTTACGGGTGCGGTAGCACAGATCGGTGCTAAGGTGTTACAATCGGCACCAGCCCCCAACACCTCGCAATTATTAATCGGCCGCATGCCGGGCTTACTTGCGAAAACTGCTAGCGGTTTGCCGGGTGAGGATAATGCCAATCTTCAGATTAGAGGTTATGGTAATGCATTAGTGATTGTAGATGGACTTCCAACACCTTTCAATCGTATTGATCCAAACGATATTGAATCTGTTTCAATTCTTAAAGATGCATCTGCAGCTATCTATGGTGCTCGTGCGGGTAATGGTGTAATATTAGTTACTACAAAGCGTGGTAAGACTGGTACTCCTCAAATCACCTACAGCGGTACATACACGCATCAAATGCCATCAGCTTTTCAAAATACTGTTAACGCTGGTGATTGGGCAGAATTGCGTAGAGAAGCTGCGTTGAATTATGGATTAAGTCCTGGTGAGTTTACAGAAGAAGTAGTGAATAAATACAAGGCTGGTACCGAACCTAACTACCGTTCTTATAATTGGCGTGATGCTTTATTTAGAAAAGGTGCTCCTATGATGCAGCACAGTATTACTGTTAGTGGTGGTACTCCTGCTTTGAAATATTTCGGATCTGTGGGTATGACAGATCAACAGAGCGTATTTACTTCTGGCGATTACTACTATAAGCGCTACAACACTCGTTTGAACGTAGATGCTACCATTGCTAAGAATTTATCACTTCGCTTTGATATGCAATATCGCTTTGCTCAAGATCAGCAAGTGGGTTCTATCGAAGATGTAATGGTTGATTTTAGTACAGCGCAACCTCGTTATTCTCCCTATTTACCCGACGCAAGTAAAAATGCGTATACGGGTTTTCAGGGTAGAAATCCTTTGTTAAGAACCGATGCAAGTCGCAAGGGATACAATCGTACGAGCTCTAATTTCTTCAATGGTCAAATTGGATTGAGCTATAAAGTTCCATTTGTTCAAGGATTGAAAATTGGTGCAGACTTCTTAGTAAGCCAATCTGCCGACTACACGAAAGTGTTTAACATACCTGCGGAGGTACATGACTATGACTATGAAACACAAGTGTACACGTATATGGCCAACATGGGTAATTTCATAACCCTTAGAGAAACCAACGCACGATACTATCAGCTGTATCCTATGATCAAGGTGAATTATGATCGTGAGTTTGGAAAGCACCGTGTGAGTGGTATGGCTATTGCAGAACAGCTTGAGAATGGTGGTAATTCGTTGATGGCATTTAGAAGAGATTTGCTATCTCCATCAATACAACAACTATTCTCTGGTGGTCAAGATTTTCAGGATAACACAGGTACGCAAAGTAAGAATGCACGTGTAGCCTACATCGGTAAATTGAATTATGACTTTGCAGGAAAATATCTAGCCGAATTTATACTAAGAGCAGATGCTAGTGCCAATTTCCCTAAGAATTCAAGATGGGGATATTTCCCAGGTATTTCTCTAGGCTGGGCATTTACGAAAGAGAATTTCATGAATAATGTAGCTCCTTGGCTTTCTAACGGTAAGCTGCGTTTATCTTATGGCCAATCAGGAAACGATGGTACCAGTCAGTTCAGTTATTTAACAGGTTATGATATCGATCCTAATGGCTTTATAATTGGTAATACCTATTACAAAACCATCAGTACTACCGGATTACCAAACCCAAATATTACATGGGAAAAAATTACTAACTATAATGTTGGTTTAGATCTTACTTTCCTTGGAGGTAAGTTAAATTTTGAAGCCAATGTGTTTTACAGAATGAGAGAAGGAATTCTGGCAACACAGCAGCGAACTGTTCCTTCTACATTTGGAGCAACCTTACCTGAGGTAAATCTTAATAGTCAGAGTAACAGAGGTTTTGAATTCATGCTCGACTATCGTCCTAAGATTAGAAATGTTCAATTATCGATTATGCCTACGTTCACACTTACGCAAAATAAGTGGGAATACAGAGATGAAACGGCGTACACAGATCCTGATCAAATCAGAATCTATCAGCTAACTGGTAAGTCTGCTAACTTATCATGGGGCTATATTTCTGATGGTATCTTTATGACGCAAGACGAAATCAATAAACTTACATTCAATCAAGATGGTGTAGGTAATACAAGCTTACGTCCTGGCGATATTCGATATGTTGATTTAAATAAAGATGGAATTCTAGATTGGCGAGATCAGGATGTTATCGGTAAAGGAACCTTCCCTGAAATTGTATACAGTTTAGTTACTGGTGTTACATTCAAAGGGTTTTCATTAGAGATGTTATGGCAAGGTTCAACTGGATTTAACTTTTACGTAAGTGGTGCAGCAGCATCTATGTTCTCTAATGAGTCGATTCCTTACGATTACCATTACAAATATCGTTGGCAGCCGAACCCAGCAAATCCAACTGAGAATATTAATCCGAATGCTCAGTTGCCAGCGGCTTCTTTAGGTTTAAATCCTAACAATATCAAGCGTTCTGATTTTTGGATGAAAGATGCAACATTCATACGCTTGCGTAATGTTAACTTGTCTTATACCATCAACAATAATTGGGTGAAGAAGGCAGGTTTCAAAAATTTCCAAGTGTTTGCTTCTGGTACGAATCTGCTAACTTTTAGTAGACTAGGTTTTTACAAGAACACATTTGACCCCGATGCCAATTTGAGTGGTGAAGGAAGAAACTATCCTATTCATAAAAATATTTCAGGCGGAATACGATTAACATTTTAAGTAAAAGCTATGAAAAAGATAATCATTGCTCTTGTAGTAATAAGTATGGCTGGTTGTTCTAAGGTGTTAGATATACAACCGCTCGATATGATTGCTGAAACAGCAGTTTTTAGCGATAAAAATTTGATTGATGCCAACTTGTTAAGCTTATACGATCGAACGAAGTTTCAAGAACTTGGTAACCAAGAAAACTTTCGAATGGGCTTATTAGCCGGACCAGGCGGTGAGTGTAGAGCTTTTGGCGATTGGCAAGATCCTTATATCGCTTCTATCAAAATTTATGATAATACAGGTTCTGGCTTGCTTGACTATTGGGCGTACACTGCTATCAGACAAATCAATGAATTTATTGATGGTGTTAAGGGTTCTTCATTTGAGCAGAGTTATAAAGACCAAAAGATAAGTGAAGCACGTTTTTTGAGAGGCTTTATTTATCATCAAATGGTGAAGCGTTTTGGTGGTGTGCCAATTATTACGAAGGTTCAAAAACTAACAGATCCTAAGTCTGAGTTATATCCAGCTCGTAACAAAGAAGCAGAAGTGTACGATTTCATAGCGAGTGAGATGGATGATATTGCACAGATTTTACCTGCTACGTATCCTGCTGATAACACGGGCAGACCAACAAGATTTGCAGCACTTGCACTAAAAAGCAGAGCCATGCTGTATGCTGGTAGCATCGCTAAATTTGGAACAGTTGATTTGAATGGTGTAGTTGGTATTCCAGCAAGTGAAGCTGATAAATATTTTACAGCTGCGATGACAGCTTCTAAGCAGATTATGGATAACTCATTATTTGCTTTGTACAATAAAGTGCCAACCGATCCGGTTAGAAACTTTACACAATTATTTACAGATGAAAGCAATAATCCAGAAGTAATCTTTAGTGTAAAATGGGATGCAACCTTAAATAAAGGGCACTCTTGGGATGCACTTTGTACACCAGCAGGTTTTACATCGGGTTGGAATTCAAACTTCAATGTATTTGTTGAATTTGCAGATTTATTTGATTTTCAAGATGGCAGATCTGGTGTAATTAACAGAGCACTGCTTACAAATACAAGACTACATGATATCGACTCGCTATTTGGCAGACGTGATCCTCGCTTTAGAGCATCGGTATTTTATCCTGAATGTATGTGGCAAGGTAAAAAAGTGTTTTTCCATTCTTCAACCAGATACAGAAACGCAAGTGGTCAAGTGGTTACTAACAGTAGCGAAACTTTCATGATTCCAAATTCTGTATCTCCACAATTCCCAGACGGTTTCTATGCAAAAGCACCTAATAGAAATACACAAAGAACAGGTATGCATTTGCGTAAGCGCTGCGACGAGTCTTTAGCACAAGCAGTAAGCGGACAGTCTAGCACAGACTTCATCGTTTTCAGACTGGGTGAGATCATGTTAAACTATGCAGAAGCTGCTTTTTACTTAAACCAACAAAGTGAAGCACTCAGTGCCATTAACGCAATTAGAACAAGAGCAAGAATGCCATTAAGAACAAGTGTTACTGAGGCCAATATTCGTCAAGAAAGACAAGTTGAACTTGCCTTTGAAGAGCACAGATATTGGGACTTACGTAGATGGCGTATTGCAGAGCAAGAGCTTAATGGTAAGCGTTTGCAAGGTTTAAATTATGTATATGATTATGATGCTAGAAGATATATCATTACATTAAAGAATGCCGAAGGTGCAGTAAGAGTATTTCAACGCCGCCACTATTATTTACCGTTAGGTATCAATAGAATTGCCGATAACCCAAGTTTAGTAGAGAATCCCGGTTACTAGTAACAACTATAACACTACAACAGCGCTTATAATTACATAAGCGTTGTTGTATTTGAATTATTATTTTATATTATAAATCCTATAAGTATTTATGGGTAGTTACAGCTTTGTGCCATATTCAAAGAAATTGAGTGCCAAAAAAGTAGGTAGCATAGCCTTGCTATTGATGGTGGTCGTAGGTTCCTTATGCTTTAAAGTGAAAAATAGTGAGCATCCTAAAAAGCCGATGAATGTAATTTTCATTCTCACAGATGATCATCGTTTCGATTTTATGGGCTTTACAGGAAAAGTTCCTTGGCTTAAAACACCAGCAATGGATCAGCTTGCGAAGCAAGGTGTATGGGTACGTAATGCTACTGTAACAACGGCATTATGCTCACCTTCACGAGCTTCTATTCTTACGGGTCAATATGCACACACGCACAAGGTGGTTGATAATTTTTCACCTTTACCAGAGAACTTAAATTTCTTTCCTGAGTATTTGCAAAAGGTTGGATACAGTACCGCTTTTTTTGGTAAGTGGCATATGGGGCATGCTGGTGACGATCCGCAAAAGGGTTTCAATCATTGGGAGAGTTTTAGAGGGCAAGGCGTATACTTTAATCCGCTCATGAATATCAATGGTAAGCGTGTACAGTATAAAGACAGCACCTACATCACAGACTTATTAACGGAACATGCTACTACATGGATGCGTCAACAATCGAAAGATCAACCATTTTTCATGTATGTATCGCATAAAGGTGTACACGATGAATTTATGCCAGCACCACGCCATCGTAATAAATACCATGGGCAGCCTATTAACTATCCTTCAACTATCAACATAACAGCAAGTGCTACCAGTAAGCTACATGGCGATGTACGTACGAGTCCTACTGCTGCTATGGTAAAGAACGATACCAATTACAATGTGAAAGACATTCCACAATGGGTATGGGCACAGCGTAATAGTTGGCATGGTGTAGATTTTATGTACGATGGTCGTGTACAGTTCGATGATTTTTATTATCGCTATTGCGAAACATTGTTAGCGATTGATGAGAGCATTGCCAACATTAGAAAAACAGTAGAAGAATTAGGTATTGCAGAAAATACCATGATCATTTATATGGGCGATAATGGTTTTCTTATGGGTGAGCATGGACTTATAGATAAACGTAATATGTACGAAGAAAGTCAAAAGGTTCCTTTGTTAGTGTATGCACCGGGTATGTCGCATAATGGTAAGCCCATCGATCAAATCGTACAAGGTATTGATATTGCTCCAACGGTACTAGATGTTGCTGGCGTGCCAATGCCAAGTAACATGCAAGGTCAATCATTCTTACCCTTGTTGCAAGACAAAAAAGTAAGTTGGCGTAACAAAGCATTTTACGAATATTATTGGGAGTTTTCGTATCCACAAACACCCACTACATTAGGTGTGAGAGAAGGTTCTTACAAGTTTATCTTCTATCCGGGTTTGTGGGATGTATCAGAGTTTTACGATTTAAGTACCGATCCTGAAGAAAAGAAAAACTTATATCGTCATCCTGCTTGGCAACCTGAAATTGCACGCATGCGAAAAGAATTGTGGAACTGGCTTACCGAAACAGGTGGCTTGCAAATTCCACTTAAACCAATCAATGAAAAGCGAGGCGATTACGGTAGTAAGGGTTTATATTGATGATAAATATTTTATATGTATTTGTTAGCCTACTACCAGTTAATTTTTGTAGTAGGTTAACAAATACATATAGTGTTCACCTTACGGTAAATGATAACGCAAGCACAATCGTTTAATTACAACATCGGTTAGTGCTTGTACAAATAGAAACATGGCATTTTTCATGAATGATAGCTTACATAAGAAGATCAGAATTACATCACTAGTGGTGATTACATTGTTGTTGGGGAGCGTATCGCATGCTCAAAAGCAACTCAACTTCGGCTTGTCGAAGCCACAGGCGATTACAACTTTACCGAAGGGTAAAGCTCCATTACAAACTGCAGTGCTAAAGCCAAGATCGGGAAAAGCAGGACAACTCACAACTGTAGGTAATGCTACTTATACTCTGAACAGTGGTTGGGAACTAACAGACGATGCAACACGTATTGTAGGTAATGCGGCCTTACATAGTGAAGCAATCAGCAGCGAAGGTTGGTACGATGCAGTTGTGCCAGGTACCGTATTAACTTCTTTAGTAGCAGCAGGTAAGTATCCTGATCCGTATTATGGATTAAATAATATGTCGATAACCGATTCTTTGTGCCGCAAAGATTGGTGGTATCGTACTACGTTTGAAACACCTAGTAGTGAGCGTGGAAAATTAGCATGGCTTTGTTTTAATGGCATTAACTATAAAGCTCGTGTGTGGCTTAACGGGCAGCATTTGGGCGATATTAAAGGTGCATTCGTACGTGGTAAGTTTAATGTTACCAAGCATCTAAAAACGAATGGACGCAATGTTTTGCTAGTACAAATATTACCGCCACATAATCCTGGTATTCCCGATGAACAATCAGCGTTATCGGGTATGGGTAAGAATGGTGGTGTGCATACATTAGATGGTCCTACATTTTTTGCTACCGAAGGTTGGGATTGGATACCCGGTATAAGAGATCGTAACATGGGTATTTGGCAAGATGTACAACTCTCATTTACCGGAAGGGTAACTTCTTCAGATCCACAAGTAATTACAGACCTGCCATTGCCCGACACAACAAGTGCTACAGTTACATTAAAAACTACTTTAATCAACAATAGCAAAGAAGTTGAAGATGCAACAGTACAATTTTCATTTGAAGGCGTATCTGTATATACTAAGGTGAGGTTAGAGCCAGGCGAGGTAATGCCTGTTGCTTTTACACCAACCGAGTATGCAAAGTTGAACATTAAAAATCCACGTCTATGGTGGCCTAATGGTTATGGCTTGCCTAACTTATACAATGCAACGATTAAAATAACTGATGCGAAGGGCGGTGAAGAAATTAAACAATTCCGTTTCGGTATTCGAGAATTTACTTATGAAATGATGGCCGATACAGAAGCAAAAAAAGCAATGCGTTTTACATATAGCCCTACAGATATTAAAGCTGAAAAGCCAATCATTGATTTTACAAAACGTCGTGCCTTTAAAGAAAAAATATTTATACCAACACTGCGTCAAGATGCACCACTAGAGAAAATGGAAGTAGTAGCTAATAGCGACAATCCTTTTTTAGTAATAAAAGTGAATGGCGTTGCTATTTACTGCAAAGGTGGCAATTGGGGTTTAGACGATGCAATGAAAAAAGTAAGTAGAGCCAATTTAGAACCAGCGTTTAGGCTACATCGTGAAGCTCATTTTAACATGATTCGCAACTGGACAGGTGAAAGCACAGAACCTGCATTTTTCGATTTAGCCGATGAATATGGTATGTTGGTTTGGAACGATTTTTGGCTGAGTACAGAAGGGTTTAACCTTAATCCTGCCGACGATCAGTTGTTCTTAGAAAATAGTTTAGACATGATTCAGCGTTATCGCAATCATGCATCTATTGTTATTTGGTGCCCACGTAACGAAGGCTATGCTCCTGTGGGTATTGAAAATGATTTGGCAACACAAGTAGCAAAAGAAGATGGTACACGACATTACATTGGTAATTCACGTGAAATCAATTTGCGCCAGAGTGGGCCTTGGCATTTCTTTGTGAACAACAAAGATTACTTCACCAAACATGGTGAAGGATTTACGACTGAAATCGGAACTTTTTCTGTTCCGGAGGCAAGTACCATTCGCAAGTTTATTGCGCCTGCAGATCAGTGGCCTATCAACGATGTATGGCATTATCACGATTTGCACACCAACAACCAAAACTTAGAAGGCTATTTGCATACAGCCGATAGTTTGTACGGCGCTTCCAATAGCCTGGATGATTTTAATCGTAAAATTCAACTCATAAATTACGAAAGTCACAGAGCTATTTTCGAAGCATGGAACAACAAACTTTGGAGTAATAGTAGTGGTGTGTTGTTATGGATGAGTCATCCTGCATGGCCTAGTATGATCTGGCAAACCTACTCATGGGATTTTCAAACACATGGTTCTTTCTATGGTTCCAAAAAAGGATGCGAGCCATTGCATATTCAATTGAATGCTCACAACAATCAGGTAGTTATCATTAACACAGCGCTGCACGATATTAAAAATGCTACTGCAACGCTACAAGTTTTTGATGTTAATGGAAAAATGATACAAAACAAAACAGCAGCAGTTGCGTTGCTCGCAAATACAAAGCTTGATGTATTTACAGCCATATCAGATGATGCCACATTACCAGCCAATTATTTAATTCGCCTTACGGTAAATGATAATGCAAATAAGACGATTGCTACCAACGAGTATTGGAGATCCAATGCCAACATAGGGCACTTCAAAGCATTCAATGAATTACCAGGGGTAACGTTAACTGGAAAAGCTGTTCAATTGATCAATGGTCATCTGAAAATTGAATTAGAAAATAAGTCTAAGCATCCCGCTATCGGTATTAAGCTAGATGCTTTGAATACATACAAAGAAATTGTATTGCCTGCTTATTGTAGCGATGGATATTTCACCTTGTTACCTGGAGAAAAAAAGACCGTATTGCTAGCAGCAGATGCAGTTTCAAACATAGAGCAAATAAGCTTATCAGGCTATAATGTTACAGGCACGGTAACGATTAAAAGATAATGGTATGATGAAAACGACGATCACATTAGTTGGTTTTTTATTGGCAACAATTGTACATGGGCAAAAGGTGGTAGCATACGATACTATTACGCCTTTAGAATCGTACAATTTTGTATTAGGAACCAATACCATAGGTGGGCGTTATCAATTCACCAACGATTCTAAATTACTCGAACAGGCTAAGCATGTACGAGGTATGGGGTCGAATATCTTAAAAGTTTCTTTGGGTCCTAATGCACCTAAAACTTATGCGTTGAACATTGATAGTAAGCCCGCAAATACGCTTGAACTATTTCATGCTACACCTGAGTATAAAAAGGTGTTTGATATGGATTTCAAATACATTTTCACTTGGGTACACACGGTTACTGGTATTAATTGGAAGAAGGGAATTAGTCAAGAACAGGAGCAAATACTCTACGACGAAATGTTCAACTTCGCTAGCTATCTGTTAACTACATACAACAATACCGGCAAAACCTTTTTTATTGGTAACTGGGAAGGCGATTGGTTGTTATTACCCGACTATAATAGAACAGCAACACCACCTGCCGAGCACCTTCAAAACATGACGAAGTGGTTTCAAATCAGGCAACGTGCTGTAGATGATGCTAAAAGAAAAACTACTTCCAAGAATGTGCAACTCTATCATTACATAGAGGTGAATCTGGTACTAAAAGGCATGCGAGGCGAGCCTTGTATAGCACAAAGTGTATTACCTTACGTAAATGTTGATATGGTTTCTTATAGCAGTTATGAAGCTATCAAGAATAGAAGTTTCAGTGAAAAACAAGCACAATTACAAACTGTCTTCGACTATTTAGAAAAACAGTTGCAACCTAAAGCTGGCTTGCCGTTTGCCCGTAGGGTATACATTGGAGAATATGGCTATCATGCCAATACTAACAAGCCTGAATCATTCGAAAAGCAATACAATGAAACTAAAGATATAATGAAAATAGCTTTAGCATTGAACTTGCCTTTTGCACTCCATTGGCAGATGTACAATAACGAGTATGAAGCCAATGGTGATTCAAAGCAAATGTCACTTATCAATGAAGAGGGTAATAGAATGCCGCTGTATTTCTTGCATCAAAAGTTCTATCAGAAAATGAACAGCTTCATTCAGCAATATCGTAAAACGAATCGCAGCTATCCAAGCGATGCCTTATTCCGTCAGAAGGCTATAGCACTGTTAGATGAAGATGTATTTAAACAATAATGATAACCCATTTATAATATCAATTAAAAAAAATCAATACATGAAAAAGATTTACACTTTGCTGTGTTCATTTACAGTAATGGCAACATCACTTTCAGCGCAAACAACATTGCCAGTATATGAACCTTTTGCTTTAAACCTAGGTACCTTAGGCGGACAAAATACTTGGACGGGGCCTACTGGCGTTGATCAAGGTGCTCAAGTAGTAGATAGTAACCTTACCTATACTGGATTGGCTACGAGTAATTCGTATGCAGTAAGAGTAGGTAATCAAAACGCAGGTGCTATTCAGCAATTGGTATTTACAGCGCAAAACACTAAAACGTATACTTCTTTTTTGATTCGTTTGAGTGCTATGCCGCCTGCTTTAATCGCTGGTTCTTATTATGTAACCATGGGCAACGGTCAAACACCTGGTGCAACCATGTATGCTATTCCTAACCCCGATGGAACCACTTTCGAATTAGGTTTTAATACATTGGCTGCATTACCAGCTACTACTAGCAGAACCAACCAAAGTTTTCAATTGGGCGCAACCATCATGGTTGTAATGGCGTACACGCCTGCTACAACGGCCAATAACGGAACAGGTGCTTTATCGGTATGGGTGAATCCTGCAAGTGCAGATATTGCACCTGGCGCAACAGAACCTACCCCTACATTCACAGGCATTACTGGAGGTAATTTAGCCAATGTCGCTAACGTATTTATCCGCAGTGGTACTAATACGCGACCCATGATTTTCGATGAATTAAGAATCGGAAAAACATGGACAGAAGTTACCACTACAAGTGCTACGTTGCCGGTGAAAATTTTAGACATTGGTATTACAACAAAAGGTAACACAAGTCAATTGAATTGGACTTCTGTTTCAGAAACCAATTTTGGTAAGTACGTAGTAATGTTCAGTAATAATGGAACCGATTTTAAAGAAGTTGGTAACGTTACACCGCAAGGTAACAATGCTAAGTATAGCTTCAGTTACGCACATCAGGTAGATGGATACTTTAAACTTAAAATGATAGATCTTGATGGTAGTTATACTTACAGCAAAGTATTACAAGCTAAAGTAAAAGGTACTACCATTAAAGTAAGTCCTAACCCAGTTGCTGAACAATTGCTTGTTACAGCTATGCCAGAAGGCAACAAAACGATTGTATTGTACAACCTGAATGGGGTAGCGCTCAAATCGCAAGCGGTTAATGGTACTAACTACACAATGGCGTTACCAGCCTTGCCAACAGGAAATTACATTGTTAAAGTGTTGCAAGACGGAAAAGCTATTTTCTCAACCATTGTTACTAAGTAACATTAATGTTAGCTGCTTTAAAGGTGTCGAATGCGAAAAAATATCGTAGCTAACGGTAATACTACATTGTAGCAATAGTAAGTCGATAACTATCTTAACAACACCACTACCACTATTATAAAATTCAAAAGCCATCATACTAAAAGTGTATGATGGCTTTTGGTTGTATACCTTACGGTAAATGAGCGATTAAATAGACATAATCTCTTTTTCCTTCGCTGCAAGAATTTTTTCAACAGTACCAATGTGCTTATCGGTTAAATCTTGTACTGACTTTTCAGCGTCTTTAGCAGCATCTTCACTTAAGCCATCTTTTTGAAGCTTCTTAATATCTTCAATAGCATCACGTCTGATGTTTCTGATAGCAATTTTGGCTTGCTCTGCTTCGCCTGATGAACGCTTGGCTAATTCTTTTCTACGTTCTTCGGTAAGTGGCGGTAAGAACAAACGAATTTGAACACCATCGTTTTGAGGTGTAATACCAATATTAGCTTGAAGAATAGCTCTTTCAATAGGTGCTAACATGTTTTTTTCCCAAGGCTGAATGCTAATGGTTCTGGCATCGAGTACCGATACGTTGGCTACTTGGTTGATGGGTGTAGGGGCACCGTAGTATTCTGTATTAATGCCTTCTAACATGCTAGGGCTAGCTTTACCAGCTCTAATTTTTGTTAACTCGTACTCTAGGTGGCTCAATGCTTTTTGCATCGATGTTTGAGCATCATCTAAAATCAGGTCAATATCGGCTTGCATACAAGTTTGTTTTTTGAAGTGCCGCAAAACTAAGGAATTGCTATCGCACAGCAATTCATTTACCGTAAGGTAGTAGATAATCAATAGGGCAATAGCGCTGCTTAATTTTCTTCAACATTCGCCTTGGCTTCGCCAATATTAGCAGAACGGCGACCTGTGAAAATAGAAATCAGTTTTACTTTGGGGCTTTCGGTTACCAAAGCAGGTGCTTCTTTACCATCTTCAGAACGAATGACTTTCATAATCATTCTTGGTTTCGTAATGTATAGTACGTACACTACTGCAAAAAAGGTTGCTATTTGTAACGCAATGATGTAAGTAGTGCCAATATGCACCAATAAAAACGAAAGTAAGGTGAATGTCAAGCTGCCTGCTCCCATAATAAGAGCCACAGCTCTATGCGATAAACCACGGTCGAGTAAGAAGTGATGCAGGTGGTTTCTATCAGGTGAAAAAGGACTTTTTCCTTTTAAAATACGCATTCCAAATACCCGTAGTGTATCCATCAATGGTAATAACAGAATCCCAAAACCTACTGCTGGCGAGGCAACACAGGGAAAGTGCTGAAAGTTGGGTGCTAAGTCAATAAAGCGTATTACTAAAATGGCGTTAATAAGACCTATCAGCATACTTCCGGTATCACCCATGAAAATGCGGGCCGGCTGAAAGTTATAAATCAAAAATGCTGCAATCGCTCCTGCTAACGAAAATGCAAGTATAGCATGAGGCCACTCGTTGTTAAGTGCAAAATACACACCTAATGCTAGCGTGGTAACAGAACCTACAGTGCCTGCCAACCCGTCGGCACCATCTAACAAATTAAAGGCATTAACGGTGACTACAATGGTGAACAAGGTAAGCAATCGGGCAACTGAAATATCTAGCTGATGAATCCCTAAAAAGCCTTGCATGTTGCTAATCAACAACTGCCCTTTGAATACTAAAATGGCCGCTGCCATAAGCTGGCCAATAAACTTTTTGTGAGCACTAATCACCAGTATATCATCTTTCACACCAAGGAAAAAGATGATGATGGCAGCCAACAAATAATATTGAAAACCAAACTGGTTGGTAGTAAAAGTGAGTGTAAGTAAAAAGGCTACAATTAATCCGGCGAACATACCAATACCACCTAGCGAGGCAATAGGTTGTTTGTGAATTTTTCGTTCATCAGGTATATCGTACAACTTTTTCTCTGCCGCTATTTCAATGATAACGGGTATTGAGTAAAAGGTGATAAAAAAGGCTATAGCCCACCCAACAATAATTTGCTCCATGCGGTCGGTTTAAGTTAACGCTTGCTTTCAACGTTCTTTGGGAGGTTCTACTTGCAAAGTAAACAGTTTACTTGTAAATGAGTACTTTTTGCTTCATTTTGCTGCATAATCATTTTGAGGTTTCATGAATTGATAAGTAAGTTTTGCGATACATCACATGTTGCAAAGCGTTAGCTTTGCCACCATTACAGAAAGTTAACCCAAATATTATGGCCTCAATAGCTGAATTACAGAGCATTGCCACCCAAATTAGAAGAGATATTGTACGCATGGTACACGCCGTTCAAAGTGGTCACCCTGGTGGCTCGCTTGGTTGTACCGATTTTTTCACGGCGTTGTATTTTGAGGTAATGCAACACCAGCCAGTGCCCTTCGATATGGATGCTAAAGGGCAAGATGTATTCTTTTTAAGCAATGGACATATTTCACCTGTTTTTTATAGCACCTTGGCTCGCAGCGGTTATTTTCCAATCAGCGAGTTAAGCACTTTCAGAAAAATTGATAGTCGCTTGCAAGGTCACCCCACTACACATGAGCATTTGCCGGGTGTACGTGTTGCTAGCGGTTCTTTGGGGCAAGGCATGAGTGTTGCAGTTGGTGCAGCGTTGGCTAAAAAGCTGAATAACGATGCTACCATTGTGTACTGCCTTTGTGGCGATGGCGAGTTAGAAGAAGGTCAAAATTGGGAAGCTATTATGTTCGCAGGTGCAAAAGGTGTAGACAACTATATGGCAACTATCGACTGGAATGGCGAACAAATTGACGGTCCGGTTAAAAAAGTGATGGATTTGGGCGACCTACGTGCCAAGTTTGAAGCTTTTAATTGGACGGTAACAGTAATTGAACAAGGGAACGATATGGCATCTGTAGTAGCAGGGTTGCAACACGCTAAAACATTGTTGCATCAAGGTAAGCCAGTGGTTGTACTTTTAAAAACGGTAATGGGTAAGGGTGTTGATTTTATGGAAGGCACGCACGAATGGCATGGTATTGCACCGAATGATACACAACTAGCCAATGCCTTAGCACAGTTGCCCGAAACACTTGGCGACTACTAGTAGTACCTTACGGTAAATGTAGTTGCACACTCACATCTACTAACAGCATGATTGCATAAGAACAACGCCACACAATGAAAGTGTGGCGTTGTTGCATTAAAAAGGCTACGCCAGAAAATGCGTAGCCTGTATGGGGCAATTGTTAGAGGAGACTATGTTGTTGCGTATGGTTGTGCCATAGCATTTACCGTAAGGTAGCCTTACTTCTTCAATACTTCGCGGGCAATAACCAGCTTTTGAATTTCAGAAGTGCCTTCGCCAATGGTACACAACTTCGCATCGCGGTAGAATTTTTCCACCGGAAAATCTTTAGTGTAACCATAGCCACCAAAAATTTGTACGGCTTCGTTGGCGGCTTTTACAGATACTTCGCTGGCATAGTACTTTGCCATAGCAGCTTTTTCTGTTACCGACAAACCTCTGTTTTTAAGATCGCAGGCTTGTAGCGTAAGCAAATCGGCGGCTAAAATTTCGGTAGCCATATCGGCCAATTTAAAACTAATACCTTGAAAATTACTAATCGGCTGATCGAACTGATAGCGTTCTTGCGAGTACTGCAAAGCGGCTTCGTAAGCACCTTTGGCAATACCTAAACTCAGCGAGGCAATAGAAATACGGCCACCATCTAAAATTTTCATAGCCTGGCGGAATCCATCCCCCACTTCGCCTAAGCGATTGGCATCGGGTATACGGCAGTTGTCGAAAATCATTTCAGCAGTTTCGCTAGCACGCATGCCCAACTTATTTTCTTTTTTACCAGCCGAAAAGCCAGGTGTACCACGTTCTACAATAAAAGCGGTAGAGTTGCCACTAGTACGTGGCTCGCCAGTACGTGCAATTACTACTGCCACATCGCCGCTTTTGCCGTGTGTAATCCAACATTTAGTACCGTTAAGTACCCAATCGTTACCATCTTTCACAGCTACTGTTTTCATGTTGCCAGCATCGCTGCCGGTGTTAGGTTCTGTGAGTCCCCAAGCGCCAATATGCTCGGCTGTGGCAAGTTTGGGTAAGTATTGTTGCTTTTGTGCTTCGGTACCGAATTGTAAAATATGGCCAACACACAAACTATTGTGTGCGGCTACGCTCAAACCAATAGAGCCACATACTTTGGCAATTTCTTCGATAATAGCCTTGTATTCGAAGTAGCCTAAGCCCGCTCCACCGTATTGTTCTGGTACAAGTACGCCCATTAAACCTAGTTGTCCCATGGCTTTAAACACATGTACTGGAAACTCTTGGGTTTCATCCCATTCCATTACGTAGGGTTTAATGTGTTGTAGGGCGAAATCTTTAGCGGTTTGCGCTACTTGTTGCGCAAGTTCTGAGCTTTGAAAATGCATATGCTAACTAATGTTAGTTATTTTATTTGCAAATAAACGAAGCTTCGTGCCTTACGGCAAATTTTTTTCGCATTTACCGTAAGGAACAGTACGAATTGAAACTGTTATTTGCCGTAAGGCTATGAAAGCATTAATTTGTTACCATGCAACAACGGTATATAATAGGTTGGGCGTTGGTGCTTACGCAAATGTTGTGTATAGGCATACTTGTATGGCCTGTTAGATATTGGCTGTATGGGCAATGGACTTTAGTTCCAGCGATCATTGGCGTAGTGATAGGTCTTTTAGCAGTATGGGAGATGCGTAGCAGCAAGCTTCGGGTACACCCGGCACCAGCGAAAGGAGCAGTTCTGATAGCCACAGGTGTGTATGCTTATGTGCGTCACCCAATGTATACGGCCGTGTTATTGGTTACAGCATCGGGTTTGTGGGGTAATTATAATATGTTTCGCTTATGTGTATGGTTGCTGTTAGTAGCTGTACTTGTGTACGAGTTAACCTTAGAAGAACAAATGCTGCAACAGCAATTTGCCGACTACCAAAAGTACCAGCAACATACCTATCGCTTATTACCTTGGTTGTACTAGCGCAAGTTGGCAATGAGTATTGCCATGGCTTTTTCGAGTTGTGCAATATCATTTTCTATTCCTAACGCAAGACGGATGTACGATGGAACGGTTGCATGGTGTTGAGGTAGCATCATATCCATTGTGTTTGGAATACTCACTTGTTGATGTGCCAATTGCTGCATGAGTTGATCTGGCTTGACATGCGTTGGAAGTTGTACCCACAGATGAAAGCTGCTAGGAAAGCTATGGTACTGCAGTTGCGATAAATAAGGTGCTAGTAGTTGCTGTTTTTGTATTGCAAGCTGTTGTTTGGTATGTATCAACTGATCTAAAGCGCCAGATTGCATTAAAAATATCGCTAAAGCACTCATGAGTGTAGATGGACCACTGTTAAACCAGCGAATGGCAGTAATAAGTGCAGCTTCGTACATGCTCGGTGCAATGATATAAGCTGTTTTAATGAAGGGATTAAAAGGCTTTGCTAGGCTGTAAATATGAAATGTTTGCGAGGGAGCTAAATCAACAAATCTAACGGGAGGATTGGGGTGTAAAAACCTATAGGCATCGTCTTCTATTAAAAGGATATTATGAGCAAGGGCATAGGCAGCAATTGCTTCACGCCGTGCAGTATCTATAACCGTACAAGTAGGGTTTTGCAAGGTGGGTTGTAGATAAATAACACTGGTCTTGGTTTGTTGGTGTATGGCCATAATACTATCAAGCGTAATACCTTCAGCATCTGTTTCGGCAGCATGTAATGTGTAGCCAAAGTAGCGAGCTTGTTCTATAAAAGTTGGGTAGGTATATGGCTCTATAATGATATGCTGGTGATTGCGTTGCAGCGTTTGAAGTATAATCGCCAAACTAGCATTGCCGCTATTGGTTTGCACAATAGTGCTTTTACCATTAGCAATAGGTGTAGTTACTTGAAGATAATCGGCAGCTACATTCAAATGATGAGCAATGCCTTGATAAGGCGGAAATTGTAAGTAAGTATTGATATTGGGTTGAGCGTATGCAAAAAAAGCATTCATAATGCCTTGCTCTGTTCCAACAATGGGATAGTTAAATTTTAAATCTATCATATTAACAGATTACGCTGTAAAGTTGTATTACACGCACCATAAGCAGGTGTGAAATAAGGAAGAGCGGTGGTAATTGTATTCGTATTTACCGCAAGGTATGTAATGGTGTGAAGCGGGTGTGTAATAGTAATTGCAGAGAGGAAGGGATTCGAACCCTCGATACAGTTTCCCGTATAGCCGCTTTCCAGGCGACCCCCTTCAACCACTCGGGCACCTCTCTGTAGCAGGGCGGCAAAAATAAGCTTCCTTTACTGCGGCAGCTGAAAAATTTTCATAGCATTAGCCGTAGTTACTGCTGCAACAGTTGCTTCTGAAACTTGTGTATGTTGGGCAATCGCTGCTACCACATAACTTAAGTAGGCTGGCTCGTTACGCTTACCCCTAAATGGTACAGGTGTGAGGTAGGGTGCATCGGTTTCTAGCACCAAAGGTTCAATACCAATTTTAGCAAGTACAGCACCCAATCCTGCATTTTTATAGGTTACTACGCCGCCAATACCCAACAAAAAGTTCATGTCTATAATTTGCTTGGCGCTTTCGTAACTACCGCTGAAACAGTGAAAAATACCTTTTAGTCCCTTACGGGCAAATGGCTGCACCATATCAATAGTACGTTGCATTGCATTGCGGGTATGTATTACAATAGGGAGGTTATAGGTAAGTGCCCATTCCATTTGTTGTTCAAAAGCTTGCTCTTGTTGTGCAGCATAGGTAGTATCCCAATAATGATCTAAACCAATTTCGCCCAGCGCTTTATAGCTACGTTGCTTTAATAGTTGTTGCACATGTGCTAATTCGCTGCTTACATTTTCATGCACAGAACAAGGGTGCAAGCCCGGCATGGCAAATATTTTATCGGGGTAGGCAGCTTCTAAGGCGTGCATAGCATCTGTATGTGTACTGTCTATTGCAGGTAGTAAAAAGTAGCGAACGCCAGTTTTTATTGCATTGTTGATAACGGTATCAATATCTTCTCTAAATTCGGTCAGGTATAAGTGTGTATGTGTATCTACTAATTGCATACGCAAATGTCTGAAAGAATCGTACAAGTTGTTTAAACCTATTGCAAGCACCGCAGTCTTTTCATTGTATTACACAACACAACTTTAAACTGAAGAACCATGAAGCGTACATTCCCCACTCGTTTTTGGCTTGTAGCATCGGCCATAACGCTTGCAACGGTGAGTTGCTCTAAATCTAACGATGATGCTAACAATGCGGTGCAAGCCGAACAAGAAGTACAAGTAACTACAGAAGCAGCTATCAGCGATGATGAAGCCGAGTTCATGTTCAACGATGTATCTGATATTGCCATGGGCGTGAACGATGAAGCTGGTCTTGATATGGGTATTGGAATTTTTGGCCGTGCTGCAACAGCCAATGAAACAGGCAAAGTATACATGGCGAACCGTGCCGATAGTGTACCTCCAACTGGTGGCGGTGGCAACCAAAACCCTCCAGGTGGTGGTGGTACAACCAATCCTCCGGCTCGTTGCTTTACTGTTACTGTTACGCCACAAGCTCCTAACGTATATCCCAGAACTGTAACCATCAACTTTGGTACTGGCTGCCGTGGTATCGATGGTCGCATACGTCGTGGTAAAATCATCACTGTATACACTGGTAGCTTACGCGTACCCAACAGCGAAGCCACAACTACTTTTGAAAACTACTTTGTAGACAGCGTGCGTGTAGAAGGTACACACCGCCTCAGAAATGTAAGTACTTCAAACAACCGCAGTTTCAGAACTGTAGTATTAAACGGTCGCTTAACAGCGCCTAATGGTAACTATACTGCTTGGAACCGCGAAAAAACTTGGGTACAAACAGAAGGTAATGGTACACCTAACTTACCTGCCGACGATGTATTTAGCATTACTGGTAGTGCCAATGGTACGGTAGTACGTGGTGCCAACAGTACACAATGGCGTTCAGAAATTGTACAACCGTTGATCCGTCGTTTCACTTGTCGCTGGTTGGTGCGTGGCCAAAACCGTGTAGTGCGTAGTGCTGGAAGCAATACCTACACTGCGTTGCTCGATTTTGGTAATGGCACTTGCGATAACCAAGCTACCCTTACGGTAAATGGTGGTACACCTCGTACCATTACGTTACGATAGAAGATTAAAAAAGCTTTAAAAATTCTTTGCCCGAAAATGATTTTTGTATGCGATTGCATACTAACTTTGAAATGTTTTCATAGGGTACGGATTAAAAAAACGGGCTAAGGTTTCTACCTTGGTCCTTTTTCATGCCCTATATGCAACGATATTCATGCGAGTGAAATGTTATTAGCTCGTACATCTTCATTTACCGTAAGGTTACCTACATAAAAAACGTTCGATCATTAATGATCGAACGTTGTTTTTTTATGATATTAGGTTGTTGCGAATTATCGTAGAAAGAACCGTTGAAACAGCATATCGCGGTGGTCGCCGGTGATACTTTCTGCAGCTTCCAGAGTTTCTAATTCAAAGTGTACACGCGTAGTAAGCTGTTGTTTAATGGTGATGTTGGCTTTTTCAGCAGGGCTGTAAGCATCTTTCCGGCAGCGGATGTAATAGTTGCCTTCTGGTAGCTTTCCGATAGAAAATTTGCCATCAGCATTGGTTTTCACCACTACTTCTGCTTTGGTATTGGTATTACGAACCACAACGAAAACTTCTGCCAGTGGCCGCTTGGTTTCGGCGTCAATAATGGTTCCATCGAGTTGGTTCAGACTAGTGCTTTTATTATTGCCATTGGTGCCAGCAAAAGCAGCCGTGCATGCCATACAGGCAACAATAAAGGTTGAAACATACTTCATAGCAGTGGTATTAACGGTACAACACCCTATTAGACGCTTCAAGTTATGCTTTTGTTACAGCTTGTAAGATTAAATTTTTGCGTAGGGTAGTTGTTACGCGTTGCAGAGCTTGTTTTTAGCGGCTAAAAATTCGCTCCATACTTGTGCAACCACAGTGGCGGCCGGCTCTATGGTATTAATTAAACTCGCCGCCTGTCCGATTTCGAGTTCGCCTTCCTCCATATCGCCTTCGAACATTCCTTTTTTAGCCCTGCCTCTACCGAGTATGCTTTTAAGCGTGTCGGCATCGGCGCCTTGTGCCTCGGCTGCTGCAATTTGTTCGAAGAAATGGTTTTTCAGCAAGCGAACCGGAACTGTTTTTTTCATCATCAGCATGGTATCGCCTTCGCCTGCTGCTATTACGGCTTGCTTAAACGCCAAGTGGCTGCTTGCCTCTTCAGTAGCTACAAAGCGGCTACCCATTTGTACGCCACTAGCGCCTAATGCGAATGCTGCCAGCATTTGCTGCCCCGTGGCAATGCCACCTGCGGCAATTACCGGTATGGTTACTGCTTTGGTTACGGCAGGTACTAATACAAGTGTAGTAGTTTCTTCTCGGCCGTTGTGGCCGCCAGCTTCAAAGCCCTCGGCTACAACAGCGTCGCAGCCAGCATCTTGTGCTTTGAGTGCCTGTTTGGTACTGCTTACTACATGCACCACTTTGCAACCATAGCTTTGCAGCTGTTGTGTATACTTTGCCGGATTGCCAGCACTTGTAAATACGATGGGAACTTGTTTTTCGGCAATTGTTGCAATATGCTGATCAATATCGGGATAGAGTAGTGGGAGGTTAACACCAAATGGTTGTTGGGTAGCTTGTTGGCATTGATCAATATGTTGCACCAATACTTCTGGATACATACTTCCGGCACCAATAATACCCAGTGCACCTGCGTTGCTAACAGCACTGGCTAGTCGCCAGCCACTTGCCCAAATCATTCCACCTTGTACAATAGGAATGTCAATGCCCAATAATCGGCATACTGCATTGTTGTTAACCATTGCTGCTTGTTAGGATATAAAACTAACCAAAGTCTATTTCTGTATTGTCGCCAATATTCAAACTACGGCTCAAACCCTTTACAACAGCATCGCTACCGATAAGACTATTATCTACCACTACTTCATCGAGTGTTGCATAACTACCAATAATGCTATCTCTCACAATCGATGCCATTACTGTAGTGTTAGCACCAACAGCCACGTGTGGACCAATAATACAGTTCTTAAGGGTACAGCCGCTGCCAATACTTACAGGAGGAATAATGATGGCGTTTTCTTGTTGAATATCGTTTGCTACAATGCCCCCAAATTTTTTCAAAAGTGTGGCATTGCTTTCTAGCAAGCTTTCTTTCTTACCACAATCAAACCAGTTTTTAACCTTGAAAATTTTAAAGTTAGCACCACGCTTAATCATGCAGTCAAGTGCATCGGTAAGGTTGTATTCGCCGTGGCTTTTAATATCGTGGGTAAAAATGTGATGCAGGCATTCAAATAAAAACTGTGTTTCCTTGATTTTGTATAAGCCTACCAGTGCCAAGTTGCTTTTTGGTATTGCTGGTTTCTCCACTACATGCACAATGTTGTTATCATCGTCTACCTCGGCTACGCCAAAATTTCTAGGATCATCTACTTTTTTAACCCCAAGCATGCTGTAAGGGCTTTGCACTACCTCTTTCACATCGTATTCGCAAATAGTATCACCCAACACCACAAAAACTTCATCGTCGCCTACAAGGCTTTTGGTAAGTTCTATGGCATGGCCGGTACCTTGCCGCTCGTTTTGAAATACCACATGACAGGTAAGGTGCGGGTAAGTTTGCTTTACAAAATCGTGGATCTTATCTCCCAAATAACCTACAATAAAAATGAATTCATTGATGCCTGCTTCGTGTAGTTGTTCTACGATAAAACCTAAGATGGTTTTGCCAGCAATGGGTATTAATGCTTTGGGTTGTGTATATGTATGTGGCCTAAGTTTTGTACCAGCTCCAGCCACTGGAATAATTGCTTTCATTGTTTTTCGTTTCACATGGCGGCTTGCCTAATAGCAAGATCATCAGCAAGTAAATACAGCTTTCGCTGTTATGTGCAGGCACTTCTTCTATTACCAAATTGCACTATTGCTGTGCCATTGCGGTGGCAAAAATAGCATACCTTACGGCAAATGCCTACTTTTTAAGATTAAGCTTTCCCCAAATGTGCTTGGTATGATGCTACCTTATTCAACTTTTTTTAAGTTAAAGGCACTACTTTTCGGCGTATGAAGCAACGTTTGTTGATGCTTTTTAGCTTGGTTTTGTGTTGTTGGCAGCATGCTGCCGCACAGCTACAATATCCACTACTACGGGTAGCGTGGGATAGTGTATGGCAGTGCGATGTGTTGCAATTATATCCCATCTATCATTTACCGCAAGGGTATACCTCAGCAAAAACAACCATCATATCGCTACCAGAAGCTGTGCAAAAACGAAAAGTGCATATTGATGAGGTGGACGGCGATAATGGTGCCGATATTAAAGTACTACGACTCCGCAATAAAGGGCGGCAGCCAATTTTGCTTGCTCCCGGCGATGTTATTAAAGGCGGCAAGCAAGATCGCATGGTTACGAATATGCAGCTACTGATGCCCGATAATGAATGGACTTACATAGACGTGTTGTGTGTTGAAAAAGGGCGCTGGGCAGAACCGAAAGTATTTAAGTTTTCAAGTGCGGGGCGTGCCGATTACCGCATGCAGGAATACATGCTGCATCAGGGTGCACAGCAACACGTATGGAAGCATATCGACAGTATTTACAAACAGCGTAACGATAGCAGCAGTACGTGGAGTTACACCTATCTTTTCAACACAACACGTAAGATTGATACAGGCTGCATTACTGCAATACAACAACTGCCTTGGAGCAACGATTCGCTGGTGGTAGGCTGGATTGCGGTAACACATGGCAGCATTATTGGCATTGATGTGTATGCTGCTCACAACTTATTTAAAGCAGCTATGGCCAATGCTTTTGTGGCCGCTGTTCGCAGCAGGAGTGTACATGTGAAAAAATTGTTTCCTACGTTGGCAACGGTACAACAATGGGTCGCTGAGGTGCTATCGCCAACAACGCAGGCTCGCTGGGTACAACAGCATGGCAAGCTTACAGTTGCGGGTGGCCGTGCAATTCATTTACTAGGCTTTGGGCACTAACATTACCTTTGCACCATGTACATGGTAACAACACCTTGGTGGTTACGTATGTGGTATCGTAACCTGCTTTGGCAAATGCCCGCCAATGGCAACACGGTGTACCTTACTTTCGACGATGGCCCGCACCCCGAAGCAACGCCTTTTGTACTGGATACCCTGGCGGAATTCAATGCTAAAGCCACTTTTTTTTGTATCGGCAACAACGTAACCACACATACCGATATATATCAACAAATACTCGAACAAGGCCACACAGTTGGTAACCACACGCAAGCACACACAAACGGTTTTAAAACCGATACAGAAAAATACGTGCAGGGTGTTACAGCCGCAGCACAACATATCAATAGTAGTTGGTTTAGGCCGCCTTATGGCCGCCTTACGTGGGCACAAGCAAGTGCCTTACGGCAAATGAACTATCGCATTGTGATGTGGTCGCTACTCAGCGGCGATTTTGATACTACCATTGATGGTGAGCAGTGCTTCAATTATGTACAACAACACTTGCAGCCTGGTAGTATTGTAGTGTTTCACGATAGCGCTAAAGCCTTGCCACGACTGCGTTTGGCACTTCCTAAGGTGTTGAAATACATGCAAGCAATGGGTTGGCAAAGTGCAGCGTTGTAAGTTGTAGTTACTAGGTCTTCATTTGCCGTAAGGCATACTATGGCCTTCGTTTTTCTTTTTTTGTTGATGATTTTGTCGTGCCATTTGGTATCAAGGGTTGAACAATTTTATTGCCAAAAATTAATTTTTTAGTTACCCACAGGTGTGGGTATCGCAGCAAAATGAAGCCCCACAAGAACTTGCAAAAAATACACTTACATTATCCACAGACTGTGTACAAGAGGGGTTTATTTTTTTCGAAACGGCCGAATATTTTCGTTTTATCAGCCTCTACCCAACGAGGCTTTTTTTGACAAAACCACTCACCTAAAAATAAAGATTGTACCATGGCCAAGAAGCAAGCACAGCCTGCATTGCAGTTTTCTCGCCGCTTTACAAAAGATGGCGTAACTCCGTTCGATTTGTTTGAGTACGATTACCGTACCAGCGTTATCAAAAACCCTAATGGCGAAAAGGTTTTTGAAATGAACAATGTTGAAGTACCGAAACAATGGAGCCAAATTGCAACAGATATTTTGGCACAGAAGTACTTTCGTAAAGCTGGTGTGCCACAAGCCGATGGCAGCCTTGGCCGTGAAACTAGTGTGAAGCAAGTAGCACATCGTATGGCACATTGCTGGCGTGTATGGGGTGAGCGTTATGGCTATTTCGCTACACCTAACGATGCTCAGGTGTTTTACGAAGAGTTGGTGTACAGTATTCTTAATCAAAGCTGTGTACCTAATAGTCCGCAGTGGTTTAATACAGGTTTGTACGAAAGCTACGGCATTACAGGTAAGCCTCAGGGTCATTACTATGTAGATGCGAAAGATGGACAGCTCAAGAAGAGTCAGAACGCTTACGAGCGTCCGCAACCACACGCTTGTTTCATTTTGAGTGTAAGTGACGATTTGGTGAACGAAGGCGGCATCATGGATTTATGGACACGTGAGGCTCGTATTTTCAAATATGGTAGTGGTGTTGGTACTAATTTCAGTGGTATTCGTGGTGCAGGTGAGAAATTAAGTGGTGGTGGTAGTAGCAGTGGCTTAATGAGCTTTTTGAAAATTGGTGACCGTGCTGCAGGTGCCATTAAAAGTGGTGGTACTACACGTAGAGCTGCTAAAATGGTGTGTTTAGATTTAGACCACCCCGAAGTATTAGATTTTATCAACTGGAAGGTAGAAGAAGAAAAGAAAGTAGCTGCTTTGGTAGCTGCTGGTTACGATAGCAGCTACGAAGGCGATGCTTACGCTACTGTTTCTGGTCAGAACTCAAATAACTCTGTTCGTATTCCGAACGAATTTTTCAAAGTATTAGAAGAAGATGGCGATTGGGAATTAAAGGCTCGTACCGATGGACGTGTTATGAAGAAAGTGCCAGCCCGTGAAGTTTGGAACCAAATTGCCTACGCTGCGTGGCGTTGTGCCGATCCTGGTACACAGTACGACACCACCATCAACGAGTGGCATACTTGTCCTGAAGGTGGCCGTATCAACGCAAGTAACCCATGTAGTGAATACATGTTCTTAGATAACACTGCATGTAACCTTGCTAGTGCCAACTTAATGAAATTCTTTAACCCCGATACCAAAGCATTTGATGTAGAAGGGTTTGAATATACTTGCCGTTTGTGGACGGTTGTGCTTGAAATTTCAGTATTGATGGCGCAATTCCCAAGCCGTGAAGTTGCACAGTTAAGCTACGACTATAGAACCCTCGGATTAGGTTTTGCCAACCTAGGTACAATGTTAATGGTAAGTGGTATTCCTTACGATAGCGAAGAAGCCCGTGGCATTGCAGGTGCAATTACCGCAATCATGACGGGTATAGCTTACAAAACATCTGCTGAAATGGCTTCATTCTTAGGAGCTTTCAGCAAATACGAAGAAAACAAGCAACACATGTTACGTGTAATGCGTAACCACCGTGCTGCTGCTTATGATGCTGCCGATGCTTACGAAGGTTTGAGCATTAAGCCGGTTGGTATCAATGCACGTTATTGCCCAGATTACTTATTAAAATCTGCTACAAAAGCGTGGGACGATGCGGTACAATTGGGCGAACAATTTGGCTATCGCAACGCACAAACTACAGTAATTGCACCAACTGGTACAATTGGCTTGGTAATGGATTGCGATACCACTGGTGTAGAGCCCGATTTTGCACTAGTGAAGTTCAAAAAGCTAAGTGGTGGTGGATACTTCAAAATTATCAACCAAAGTGTACCCGCTGCTTTAAAGAATTTAGGCTACGGCGAAAAAGAAATTGATGCTATTGTAAAATACGCGGTAGGTGCTGCAAGCTTCGAAGGTGCACCTTTCATTAACCCTCAAACGCTTAGTGAGAAAGGGTTTATTGCAGAGGAAATTGCAAAATTGAACGATGCTGCTAAGAGTGCTTTTGAAATAGGCTTTGTATTCAACAGATACACCCTTGGCGATGCTTGTTTAGAACGTTTAGGTTTCACACCTGACCAATACAGCGATTGGAGCTTTAATATGCTTGAAGCTTTAGGCTTCACCGATGAGCAAATAGATGCTGCCAACGACTATGTATGTGGTACCATGACGGTTGAAGGAGCACCTTATTTAAAAGCAGAACATTTAAGTGTTTTTGATTGTGCTAACAAGTGTGGTAAAAAAGGCGAACGCTACATTCATGCTCATGGCCATATTAAAATGATGGCCGCATGTCAGCCATTCTTGAGCGGTGCTATTTCTAAAACAATCAACTTGCCGCACGAAGCTAACATCGAAGAAATTGCAGAATGCTACATGCTTAGCTGGAAGCTAGGGTTGAAGGCCAATGCATTGTACCGCGATGGTAGCAAGTTAAGCCAGCCTCTAAGCAACAAGAGCGATAAAAAGAAGAAGGAAGACGACTCAGCAACTGCTACTGCCGAAGCTACAGAAGAAACAACCACCTCTAATATTGTAGATCTAAGCAAGCTCACCGTAGATGAGTTGTTAGAAGAGGTTACAAAGCGTATGCAAAACGCACCTGATACACAATTAAAGCGTCAGTTAGCGAAAATTGTAGAACGCCGAGCTTTACCTGCCAAGCGTAGAGGCTTTACACAAAAAGCAAGAGTAGGTGGTCAGGTTGTGTTTGTGCGTACCGGCGAGTATAACGATGGTACGTTAGGCGAAATCTTCATTGATCTTGCTAAAGAGGGTAGCACCTTACGTAGTTTGATGAACTGCTTTGCTATTGCAGTTTCTGTAGGCTTACAGTATGGTGTACCACTCGAAGAGTTTGTTGAGAAGTTTGTGTTCACCAAGTTTGAGCCAGCCGGAATGGTTGATCATCCGAACATTAAAACCACTACTTCGTTGGTAGACTTTATTTTCCGTTGCTTGGCGTTTGAATATTTAGATCGTACCGATTTAGTGCATGTATTGAATCGTCCAACAGTTGAAAATGGCGATGATGAAGGCGAAGTGAGCATGCTTGGTAAGCCTGAATTAAGCAGTGTGCGTATTACGCCAACAGCCGATACAGCACCGCAAAAGTTAGCCATGCCTAAGCCTGTTGTAGCTGTTAAAGCAGAAGCTGCTGTTGGTTTAGATGCGGTGAATGCTGCTGCTAAAAATATGCAAAGCGATGCCCCTGCATGTAATGTATGCGGACATATTACATTGCGTAGTGGTACTTGTTACAAGTGCTTGAACTGCGGTAATAGCATGGGTTGTAGCTAGTACTCATACCTTACGGTAAATGATATGGATGGGTTAATACAAAGAGGCTGTCTCATGCATGTGAGCAGCCTCTTTTGCTATACAAGAACATGCAACTAGTTTCAAGTTATAACGATGCTTCAATTGGTTGTTTTACGGTTGAACTCAACTTGTTTCACTTGTTATACCACCTTACGGTAAATGAAGTTGTGTTGCTGGCTATACGCATATACATTTACCGTAAGGTATACAACAAAAAAGGTAGCAGTGTTATTGCTACCTTTTTCAATGATATCGATAAGAAATTACTTGATGATACGCACCGTAGTAGTGTTGTTACCATCGATTACTTTCACAAAGTAACTACCTGCAGGAAGGCTACTAGTTGAAATGGCTTGTAGCTGACTGTTAATTACTTGTTGCGCAACAACAACACCATTATTGTTGATGATTTGAATGGTACCCTTGCTCGCTGGATATTTCACGTAAGCTACATCGCTAACAATGGTTGGGAAAACTTGTGCCTGATTGTTGGCATTGCCATAGTATACGGCAGTTGTTTTAGAGTATTGTTTGCTGCCATCGTTATCTACAACAATCAATCTGTAGTAATTCCAACCCGCGTCAATCTTGCTATCAGTGAATTGGTAAACGTGATTACCAGTTCCCATGGCTTTAACGATACCAATACTTTTGAAAGTAGCACCGTTATTGCTTTTTTCTACAACGAATTGTTGTGTATTGGTTTCTGTAAGTGTGTTCCATTGTACAAGTGCCTGATTGCCTTTAAGACTTGCTTGTAAGTTGGCAATTTGTGCTGGTAATACAATGGTACTAGAAGTTACACTTTCCCAAGTGGTACCAACACGTACAAAATCTAAACTGCCCGTAGCGCCGGTTGCAGTAGCTCCCTGGCGGATGTTTAAAGCACCAACTGCATTTCCATCGGTACCACCTGTTGTGCTTAAATTAGCTGTTGCTGGTTCTGTAGCATCAATGCTGCTAGTGAATAGGAATAGTTGTGCCTGATCATTGCTTGTACCAGTATTGAAAGTGTATTTAACCACAACGAAGTAGTTGGTGTTAAAATTCAATGTTGTGTTAACATAAGTGGTATCTGTACCTGTGCCTGAGTTTTTTGAAAGTCCAATGTTTAGGTTGTTACCATCGGCGGTAGCTCTCACGTAAAGACGGGCAAAAAGCGTTGTATTGGTGGTGGTGCTAGCTAAGTTCATAATATAATCACCTGCAGCTTTAGCCTTTGTGATGTTGATGATAGCTGAGTAGTACACAACACCAGAGTTTACAGATGCACTCAAAGCTTGCGATACATCTTGCCCTGTACTATCAAAAGTAACTCTGCCACCGGTTGCGGTGAGTCCGGGAAAACTTAAGCTATTACCACTAACGTATTGAATGGGTAATACAGTTGAAGTAGCTTGATTTACCCAGCTGCTACCTGTGGTGCCTAAAAGGTTGCCTGATGGGGCACTGCCAAAGTTGAAATCGTCGGCTAAAAGTGGTCCTTGGGCAGTAGCACTACCTACTGTTAAAGCTAATAACGATAGAAAGGTAAAAATTTTCTTCATAAGTTCAATTTGTGCGAAGGTAAGCGAACCACTAAACTCCTTGTGGACGTAACTTTAATTTAATGGTTGGCTTAAGAACAAAAATGTTGTAGTTTAGTATTGTGTATAAGTTACACGTTATTAACGACTGCGCATGAAAAAGCTACTGATTTTACTAGCCATCATTGCTTTAGGTGTGTTACAACAGCTGCAAGCACAGGTAGATTTTAGAAAAGAAACGATTTACTTCTTGCTCACTACCCGCTTTTTTGATGGTGATACTGCCAATAACCGTCCGAATGAATGGTGTAGTTATTACCCGGGTAACCCTAATAATGGTAATTACAGCGGTACGCAGGATGTTACCTGGCGTGGTGATTTTAAAGGACTGATTGAAAAGCTTGATTACATCAAAGGCATGGGTTTTACAGCCATTTGGATTACGCCTATTGTACAAAACAGAGGACCGCTCGACTATCACGGTTATCATGCATGGGATTTTACGAAAGTAGATCCTCGCTTAGAAAGTCCTGGTGCTACTTTTAAAGATCTTGTAGACGCAGTACATGCTAAAGGCATGAAAATTGTTTTGGATATTGTTACCAATCATAGCGGTCGTTTTGGTATTAAAGGACAGGCCGAACTGCGATACAATACCGATACTACGCAGCCTTGGGGTAAAAAACTCGATGGTACAGCACTAACAGATAATCCTAACTGGGAGTACGATGGCAAAACACCCAACCCCGATGATGGTAAGCTGTGGAGTAGAGCTAATTTGGCTAAAATGCCGTCGCCTTTTAATCAAGATTTACGTCGGTTTAATTGGCCAAGTACCGAATCGTTTGTTACAACGAGTAACCCTGTATGGTTTAACCAGTCGGGTAATGGATTTGCACAAGGTTGGGATGATACAACCAATTTGTACCAGCGAGCCTTGGCCGATGATTGTCCTGATTTAAATACAGGTAGCCAAGCGGTGAGAGATTACATGTTCAACGCCTATAAAACTTTTTTAGATGCAGGTGTAGATGCCTTCCGTTGGGATACCTGGAAGCACATGAGTAAGCAAGATATCTTCGCTTTATACGATCGCTTTAAAGCATATAAACCCGATTTGTTTGTGTTTGGCGAAGTGGCACAAAAGCGTCATGAACTACATCAGGTAGAAGAAATTAACCCACATTGGTATACTTGGCGTGGTGCTACCAATGCATCGCAGCCTGCAGGTGTAGGTGTGCTCGACTTTTATGGTGAGGCGACTTTTCACAACATTTTTGAAGATGGCGGCGGTTTTAGTGGGGTTATGGCAGCAGCTCGCTACGATCATTTATATGGCGACCCGAGTTTATTGGTCACATGGCTCGATAATCATGATTTTGGACCTAATAACGATTGGAATCGCAGGTATGGCGGTAGCGACGAAAATCTTGCTGCTTGCATGAATTTTATGTTTACTTGGCGTGGTATTCCATCGGTGTATTACGGTACAGAAAGTAGGTTTAAAGCAGGTGCTTACTGCGATATTCATAATTCTGCTGCTACACAGCGTTCTTTAAACGAAACCGGACGAGCATATTTTGGTAACGACCTCCCACAGGCGGTGAATCACCGTATTTACAAACATTTACGTAAGTTAAATGCAATGCGAGCCGCAATACCTGCATTACAAAATGGTACGTGGCAGTGGGCTGGCAATGCACCATGGAACGGTGTAGGCTTTACTCGACAATCGGGTAGCAGTTTTGTATGTGTAGGGTTAGCTAAAGATGGTAGCGCAACTTTTAATTTCACGAATATTCAAAATGGTATATATCGCGATGCGGTAACAGGTCGCAGTATTACAGTAACCAACGGTAACTTACAATTTACGGTTACCAGCGGTTCAGCTGGCGTTTATGTACTCAATGGACCAGGTATGATTGGGGCGAGTGGCGAAGGTTTTTTTGAGCCTTGTGCTACTGGTTGTGTTGATCCGCTACAATTAGCCATTAGTCCTGTTGGTACGAATTATCTACAACCAGTTACCGTAACCATGCAAGCCACAGGAGGCACACCCGGTTTAACCATTCGTTACACGCTCGATGGCTCAGAACCCACGGCTACAAGCACCGTGTATACTGGTAGTTTTCAGGTAAGTACAACAACCACGGTGCGGGCAAAAGTATTTGATGCTGCTGGCCGTGTAAGCGATATTCAGGCACAACGCTATACGTTTGAGTTGCCACCACCTGCTATGAACATTACACCCGCAAGTGGAAACTATTTTGATAGTGTTACCGTACAAATGCAAGCCACAGAAGGCACTGCACCATACACTATCTACTACACTACTAACAACAGCACACCCGATAGTAACAGTGCAACGTATGTACAGCCATTACGCATTGGTAGTGCCACCACGGTAAGAGCTATCGCCAAAGATGCCAACCGTATGTGGAGTCCTGTGGTAAGCCGTTCTTATACCTTTAACATTCCAGCACCTTCGGTAGCAGTAGCGCCAGCAGGTGGTAACTTTAATACTGGTACGGTTACCGTGAGTTTGAGTGCCAGCACTCCACGTGGGCCAGCACGTATTTACTTTACAGTAAATGGTAACGCACCCGATACCAACAACGCAACACAACTGTACACACAACCTATTACACTAACTGGCGGCGACCCCGATACGTTGCGTTACGTAGCCGTTGATAGAGAGGGGCGATTAAGTGCAGTACAAACAGCGGTGTATACTTATTACCCTATTGCAGATATCAAAGTGTATTTCAAGCGACCAGCGAACTGGAGCACCAATGTGCATATTCACTATTGGCAAGGTGTACCCACCGGGGTGTATACACCTACAAATTGGCCAGGCGTGCCAATGCAACGTGAGTGTGGCGACTGGTACAGTTTTACATTTAGCGGCATCACAGCGACCAATCTTATATTCAACGATGGAGCAGGGCGACAAACTCCCGATTTATCAACTACAACCACACGCTATTACGATAATGGATGGCTTGCCGTGGCGCCAGATATCTTCCGACCCATTGCTAATTTCACAGTTGATCCGGGGTTAACAGGTGCGGCACCATTTACCGTAAGGTTTAATGGAGCTACAAGTACTGCTTGTAACGGTATTCAAAGCTACGAGTGGAGTTTTGGCAATGGCGTTACGGGTAGCGGTGCACAGCCTACCACTACTTACACTACAGCTGGCACTTATGTTGTACGCCTTATTGTAACAGACAATAGTGGCCTCAGAGATACCATTCAACAGAACTTACAGGTAACTGCGGCGGGTAGTGGTTTTTGGGTGTACTTTAAAAAACCTGCCGACTGGGGTAATACCGTTCGCCTACATTTTACCAACAGGCAACCCGCTGGTGGCGCTACAAGTACTTTTCCGGGCACTACTTTGCAACCTTATTGTGGTGATTGGTACCGCTACTTTTTTAGCAATACTACCGCTGTGAATTTGTTATTTAGCGACAATACCAATCGCCAATCGGCCGAGTTACATGCGAATGAACCTACCAGTTTTGTAGGTAATACACGTGTGCCTGGTGCACCAACCGACAGCACTTCGCAACTATTTGCCAATTTCACCATGAGTCCGCCTTCAGGTAGGGCTTCCCTTACGGTAAATTTCAATAGTGCAGCTACTATTAACTGTAATGCTATTACCAGTTATGCATGGAATTTTGGAGATAATACTACCAGCAACATAGCCAACCCCACTAAAACCTATACTACGAATGGCGTATACACAGTTACCTTAACAGTAACATCTGGTAGTTTGGTAAGTACGGTTACAAAGCAAGTAACGGTGGGGCCAACCGGTGGGGTAGTGAAAGTACACTTTAGAAAACCAACTACATGGAGTAACACCCCTAACGCGTACGCTTGGGCTACAACACCTGCTATTACCATACCTGCCTGGCCCGGTGCTGCCATGACGAGTGAGGGCAATGGTTGGTTTGTGTATACAGTTACAGGAGCTAATTGTGCTAATATTATTTTCAACAATAACAGTGCACCACAAACTCCAGACCTGCTCGATATATGTGGCGAACAATGGTACGATGGCGGATGGTTGAGCCCTATGGCTACGGGTGGTAGCTTGCCATCGGAGTTACTTTTATTTACCGCAGTTAACAAACAGCAATATATAGCGCTCAACTGGCTAACAGATAATGAGCAAGGCGTGCAAGCATATGAGATACAACGGAGTTACAATGGTAATAGCTATCAAACCATTGGTAAAGTAGCCGCTCGGAATATGGTAGGAAAACAGGACTACACATTCAATGATCATCGCTTTGATGTGGCTGCCCAACAGTTGTTCTATCGACTTAAAACAGTAGATAAAGATGGTCATGTTAGTTATAGTAAAACTGTGTTGATACAGTTGCCAGCGTTGGGAATGATGGTAATGCCAAACCCGGCACAACAGTATATGTATGTTAGCTTGCCAGCATCTGCAAAAAGCGTGCAATTACGCATGTTAAATACACTTGGGCAAGTAGTATATCAAGCACAAATACCTGCATGGCAAGGTGTGTTACCTATTCAGCGTACACCTACCATGATTGCTGGTACTTATTACCTTCAATTATTGGATGCCAATCAAAAAATTGTATTGACACAGATGGTACAATGGCAATAGTGCGACTGTACCATCATTTACGTAAGTGCATATTAGCTAAGCACCGCCGAAAGCGGTGCTTACGTTTTTTGGGCTATAATACTGTCTTGTTCAAAAAAGAGAAGTCTTTTATTCTTTGTTAATTTGTTCGGTTCAAAAAATTAATTTATTTTGAACAAGTCAAGTCAGTGTTTTTTACCCTAATTCAAACATAATGAAACCAAAACTACGCTTACTGAGCACCTTAACGCTCTTGCTGCTAACCCATATTGCTTTTGGCCAACCTATGACAGGTACTTATACCATAGGCAGCGCACCATCGAGTTACACCACATTGACCTCTGCCTTTAGTGCACTTGCAACGCGAGGCGTGAGTGGGCCTGTAATTCTTGAGTTAAAAAATGGCTATGTGTATGAAGGTACCACCATTTTTACTTCAGCAGTTGCTGGTTCAAGCAGAACCAATACCATTACTATTCGTCCTGCTGCTGGCAGTTCTTTGATTACATTGAGAAATGTATCGAATGTTACTAGTGGTGTTGTTTTCAACTTCGATGGTAGTTTAGATAATGTAATTATTGATGGTAGACCCGGAGGCACAGGTTCTTCGCGGGGATTACGATTAATTAGTGAGCAAGGCGGGTCGCCGGTGATTTTAGGCTATGGCGATGCACAGAATATTACGATTCGTAACTGTATAATATCTGGTAATAACAATAACTCATCTAATGGGCTATTAAACATTACGAGTACTAACTTGACCAATGGCAATGATAAATGGACGATTACAGAAAATGAATTTGTTGGGTATGGCTTAGATGCAGCGAATAACCCCATTGGTAGTAATAATATGATTTATGTTACAGGTGTTGTAGGTGCCGAACATGACTCGTTAACTATTACCAATAATATTTTTCGGGATATGTACTGCCCCACCAATTTACCATTCAATCATAATGCGATGGTGTTGGGTAGTGGCATAAGAGTGGCTACAATAACGGGTAATGCTATCTATATGACGGAGCCTAGAGCTTACAATTTTGGTTCGACAGCGCAAACTTGGGCGGGCATCCGCGTAAGCAATGGAAATAACAGTTGTACAAAATTCACGATTGCCAACAATTATATTGGAGGTAGCAATGCTACTGCTGGAGGGCTAGCCACCAGATTGAGTGGAAAGGTAATTTTTAGGGGAATAGAGGCTGGCGTACCTGCGGGTGATACGATTCGTATTTATAATAATGTTATTACCAATATCAATATGAATACAGATACTGCGGCCAGTGGTTCTTCGATGTTCATTGGTATTAATGTTATAGGTAATGGTTCTGCAGAAATTGGTGTGGACGGTCCTAATACTATTGGCAGCATCACCACTGCCAATGCGATTGTAATCAACAATAATACCACCCAGGTAAATAATGCTTTGATCGTGGGTATTAATGCCTCTGATACTGGCTCAACGTATATTCGGAACAATCGTATTGGTGGTATCACCACCTCGGCTACCAATACAGACCGCTATATGAATGTGTATGGTATCAATTTTTCTGGTGCTATACTCGGGCGTGAAGTAGAAATTGCCGATAATATCATAGGAAGTACTACTGTTCCTAACAGTATTAACATTACCAACGGTCTACATGCTTCTTTACAATTTAATTTTAGAGGAATTAATGCATCTGTAACAACAGGCGCTACAGTGCCGAATGTTAACATAACAGGCAACACCATTGCGAATATTCGATTTGCACCGGCAACCATTAGTCCTGGGGCATCTATCGGTGGTATTTTTGCTTCGCCGGGTAATATTAGTGCCACAAGGTTTAATGTTTCAGGCAATACTATCTACAACATTGCGGGAGCAACAGATAGAAGCAATGCCAGCATATCAATAGCGGTATATGGTATTACATTACATAATTCAAATGCTACGGCTGCAACTTCACAGCCCATTGTTGCTAACAATACTATTTATGGGATAACCAATACAAGTACAACTGTATTTAATACTCCATCTGTGTCGTCTGTTGCTGGTATTGTATTTAGCAATGCCATAGCTTCACCAACGGTTTCCTTTTGCTATGGTAATTTAATACATAGCCTTAACACGATGTCAAGCTATACCACTGGTGGTGTGCCGCCGCCAATAACTGGTATTATTAACAACTCTGTAGGATTAAGAGTAACCAATAATGTAATACGCTTGGGGTTAGATACCAGTGGCGTTGCTATGACCAATGCGGTAGATATTAGAGGTTATTTTAAGGCTAATTCACATCCAAGTAATTTCAGTCACAACACAGTATATATAGCTGGTACGGGTGTATTAGATGGCTCCGCATCAACTACTGCTTGTATTAACCGCACTACGGCAAGTGTTAACGATACCATAGCGAACAATATTTTAATCAATAAAAGAAGTAATGCTAATACAACAGGTGGTGGTAGGCACTATGCGATTCGCATATCGAACAACCCAACCCAAATGAGTTATATCGGCTATAATCTATATTTCGCTAATGGTACCGGCGGCTTTGTTGGTACCGCTAATGGTGGAACATCCGATCAAGCAACCCTTACAGCTTGGCGTTCTGCTGTGCCAGCGGATAATTACAGTGGCTATGGCGATGTAACTTTTACGAATGCCAATGGCGATGAAACAGCGCTTAACCTAACGCCAACAAGTGCTGTGAATTTATTCGGAGCAGCCATACCAACTGTAACAACTGACTTTAGCAATACTACGAGAAGTGCTACGATACCCACCATTGGTGCTTACGAGCTAACCTCTAAGGCTGGTGTTTGGAAGGCCAACGCGGCAACTACTAGCTGGACTACAGCGTCTAACTGGGAAAGCAACTCAGTACCTTCACCAACAGGTGGCGTAAGTATTTTTATTCCTGCTAATACAGTGAATGTTCCTGTGGTTTCTACAAACGTTACTGTTGGTCGTTTAGTGAATGCAACTACGCAACCACTTACCGTTAATAATAACATTACACTCACATTACGAGGCGAGCTTATCACAGCCGATAATACCGGAACAGTAAATGCAACAGGAGCAACACTTCGTTTTGCTGGTACACAACACCAAACCATTGGTGGTACAGTGAATGTAGCGAACCTTCAAATTGATAATGCTGGTGGAGTAGGTATTTCAGGTATGGTGAATTTAACAGGTACCTTAACACCAGTGAATGGTAGCCTTGCGGCAAATGGTAGATTACTCCTCATCAGTAACCAAAGTGGAACTGCCATCGTTGCTTCTGGTATTGGAACCATTTCAGGCAATGTAATCGCACAGCGTTTCATTCCAGCCAAGCCAGCCCGTAAGAGTTTATTTTTAGGTAGCCCGGTAACTGCTCGTATCGATACGAGTTGGCAGCGTCAAATTCATATTACAGGTGTTATAGGGGTATGTCCTGCCACAGGCACTGGTGGTTTCGATGCTACAGTTACAGGTAATCCTAGCATGTTTACATACAACGCAGCCAATCCTAGCGGACAGCGTTGGGAGCGTATAAGCAGTACCAATGCAACCGCTTTAACGCCAACTGTAGGTTACCGTGTATTGGTACGTGGTAACAAAGCCGATGGTTGTATTTTAACCGATGGTTCAACACAACCTGCAAGTGCTGTAACATTACAAGCCAATGGTGTGTTAGCACAGGGCGATATTGCAGAAACACTGAATGAAGGATTCAATTTTATTGCTAATCCTTACCAGTCGCCCATTAACTTCAGCACCATAGCAGCAGATAACAGCAGCAATATTGCAGCTACTTATTGGACGTACAATCCTGAAAATAACAACGGTGTATACAGTGTATTCAATGCTGGTACGTTAACTAACAAACCTGCAGGTTATACCAACGATAACATCATTGCCATTGGTCAAGCCTTCTTTGTACAAAAGACAACCGCTGGCAGTGCTACGGTAACCAACTTCTTCCGTGAAAGTCACAAATCAACCACAGCCCAAGCTGGTTTATTCAGAACACAGAATTGGTTAGGCATGACAAGAATTGCCTTACGGGCAAATGATGATGCACACTTAGATGAAACTGTGGTACGCTTTGGCAACCAACAAGGTATCAGCAATCTGGTAGAAGGTAGCTACGATGCCTTAAACATCAGTGAAGGCACAGAAGGCATCAGCAGCCAAAAAGCCGGCAACCGCTACAGCATCCAAACTAGAACAGCTGTAACCACTGCCGATACCGTAAGCTTACATGTTGTAAGCAACAACAACGGCAGCTACAAGCTATACTTTGGCGAACTACAAATCGGCAGCAACAATGCCATTTTAATTGATAAGTTCTTAAACCAACAACAAGCCATCACCGAAGGCGATAGCTACAACTTTACAACAACAAGTGATCCTGCCACTAAAGGCCAGCGCTTTACAATCGTATTCCGCAGCAGCGCCACGTTACCAACAAACTTCACCGCCATCTATGCCAAGGCTAAGGAAGGTAACAAAGCAGCAGACGTGCTCTGGACAGTAGCCAGCGATAAGCAGGTAGTACAGTATCAGGTAGAACGCAGCACCGATGGCCGCAGCTACAAAGCAGTAGGTAATGTCGCCAGCCAGCAAAGCAACCAAACGGTAAGCTATAGCTATACCGACAACCAAGCGATTGGCACGGTGGTATACTACCGCGTGAAAGCAATGGCCGCCGATGGCAGCTACAAGTACAGTGCCGTAGCGAAGTTGAATGGCAAAGCGAGCAGTATTGAGTTAAGCTTGTACCCGAACCCGGTACAGAGTCAGCTACAGGTACAGTTGAGTCAGCCGGTGAAAGGACAGTTGACAGCAAGGATCGTAGACAGCAAAGGACAGGTGGTGTACCAGCAGCGCAGCATCAATGTGGCAGGTAGCAACTTGTTACAGTTGAGCGTAGCCCATTTACCGCAAGGTACGTACCAGCTAACACTCACGAACGGTAGCGACTTCACGGCCACGGGTAGCTTTGTGAAGTAAAAGTGTAACAAACGTGCAAAAGACATGACCACGTTTAGGAACAAAACATCTAACCAATAGCAGTGGTTGATAGTGGAGCGCAGCAAGTGAGTACAGAGTGTATACAACGAGCAAAGCACACTATCAACCACTTACAAAATCGAATAACAATGCAACAAACGCAACGATTATACAAGCAAGCCATCCGCAGTTTTGTGATGGTGTTAATGGTAACGATGATAGCCATCGGAGCCCAAGCCCAGAATCCTGATCCGTGGGATGATGCTGATAGTGCTGATGTACCATTAGATGGAGGCTTAAGCTTACTGGTAGCGGCTGGTGCTGGCTATGGCGTTAAGAAGTATCGTGATAGCAGGAAGCAACAGCAGAAGCAATAGTATTTACCGTAAGGTATTTGATACAATTGTATGGATATTGGAAGTGGCTGTCTTAAAGGGGCAGCCACTTTTTTATTTATTGAGTTTGATGGAAAAAATCGTGGATTAGGGTGATAAAATGAATGTTTAATCAGTATAACGATATTCTTTATGTTTATCAGATGCCAAGACTTTAGGTTTGAATGTTATGCCTTTGACCTTAGGCGGAGTGATGCTTACTCAAATTTTATACCTAACTATGGGATCACTCGAAATAAAATTAATGTTATAATTTTTTATTAATAAGTAATGGTCAAACCTACTCCATAACCCATATCATTATCATAATGTGTAGATGCTGAAATGTATTTTGTAAAAATGTATTTCGCTCCGAATGCATATTCCAAGTCGGTATTCCACGTTCCCCATAGCCTTAAGCGTTTTGTAACAGCTATATCGTCTCTTCTAAATTTTAAGCGAAAGTATCCTGTGTGATCAATTGATGCATCAGCTACTAAAAACCAAGGCATGGTGTATTGAATTCCAAAATGAGCAACGCCTCTTTCGTTTTTAGTACTGAGCTGCCTGAATATATTTTTTTCATTAGAATGCCCCTGTCTATATCTCCAATCCCATCCAGTATAAACAAATAAAAATTGATTTTTATCCAGAAACCGACCAAAATGACTTTCAGTTTCATAACCTGTTTGGGCATTTAGTCCTAATCTCCATTCTGCACTAAACCTCCAACGCGTATTCATGAAGTTTACTTCTCCGTCGCTACCATTTGTCTCCATACCTATCTCGGCACCAAAATAAAATCTGCGGTCATCGGCATATACTTTTCTTAATGCTTTTTTGGGATTAGGTAGCTGAGGATTAGGAGGTGTGTTTTCGTAAGTAAAAATTCTACCCATTCCGGACATCATATGATATAAAATATGACAGTGAAAATACCAGTCGCCATAGGTTTCAGAAGCATTAAACTCGATGGTATCTGTTTCCATTGGCATAATATCCAATACATTTTTTAGTGGCGAATATTCACCATATTGATTGACTACTCTAAAAAAATGACCGTGCAAGTGCATTGGGTGCCGCATCATAGAATTATTGGTAATGATAATTCTAATGTTTTCTCCTGCTTTTATTTTGATTTTATCACTTTCAGAAATCGTTTTATTATTCACCGTCCACACATACCTGTTCATGTTGCCAGTCAATTCGAATTTCATTTCACGAAATGGAACAGGTGGCAATGTTGTTTTTACCAGCGACTGCAACATGTTATAATTGAGTGTTGTAATGGTATCAAGATTTTCTTTATACATAACTGCGTTCATGTCCATTTGCTGCAATGACATGTTCATACCCATGTCTTTCATGTTGCCACCAACAGTCATCATATCATTCATCATCTGCATTCCTTCAAAATAATCAAGCAAAGGCAATTTGCTCATTGCTACTTTATCGCCTTGGCCCAACCAAATTGAAGCAGCACCAGTGCGATCTTCTGAAGTAGCTAAAAACTGGTAAGATTTTCCACTTTCAGGAATAATAATTTCTACATCATATATTTCTGAGACACCAACAATAAGTCTATCTACTTTTATTGGTTTAACATCCATACCGTCGGAGGCTACCACAGTCATTTTACCACCCGCAAAATTTAGCCAAAAATAGCTGCTGGCACTGCCATTAATCACCCTTAATCTTACAGTATCGCCAGCCATGTATCTTGGCTTTATTTGATTGCTTTCACCATTTACTAAAAATCTTTCATAATACACGTCACTAACATCCATGGCGTGCATTCGCTTAAATTCATTTTCAATTTTGGTTTTTAGTTTGCCGGCTTTTATTGCTTCAGCATAACTCTGTACTGCATTCTTTTTAATCATATACCAATCGGTGGCATAATGCAACGAACGCTCTATTTGGTGTGGGTTTTCATCTGACCAATCACTCAATAATAATACTTCTTCGTATTTGGGTTTTTCCTCTCTTTTATAAATAACAATTGCACCGTACATACCTACTTGTTCTTGCAACATGGTATGTGAATGGTACCAATAAGTACCATTTTGACGAATAACGAACTTGTACTTATGTGTAGCATGTGCTTTAATAGGGGCTGTCGTTAAATAAGGTACTCCGTCTTGTTCATTTGGTAAGAGTAGGCCATGCCAGTGAATAGATGTTTCGTGGTGCATTTTATTATGAACATACACTTCTGCTGTATCACCTTCAGTAAAGTATAGTGTAGGCATTGGTATTTGACCATTTACAGCAATAGCCTGTTTTGTCTTGCCTGTATAATTTATTAAGGTATCGGTAACTGTTAAGTCGTATCTAACTATTTTTTGTGCTTGAAGTGAATGGGTAGTTGCTAAGACTACCCATATGAGTAATATGTATTTCATTTATTGAATTGTTTCTTTTACACTACCACAGGTAAGCATTTTCTTTCCGTAATATGGGTTCTTAATTTCTTTTTCATTACTCACCCAATATACTTTCTTCATGGGGCAGTACTGGTAATAGAATGTACTTGTATTTACTTTGATTGATTTTAGTACAGCATAAATAGCTAAAGACAATTCATTCAATTGCTCTCTTTGTTTGGCAACATCTATAGTTTTCGAAATAGCATCAGCGGCAGCTATTAATTTGTTTTTTTGTGCCAGCCAGTTTTTTTGTTCTGAAGCATTTAAACCATTTATTGTATTTACAGATTTCAATAGTAAAAGAGCTTGTTCACTTGCTATTTTTCCATCTTCTATAGTTAAAGCATTTTTAATGCCTAAATAATGATTATTAAGCGCTGTTATATCTGATTGTTGAGCTATTACTGCCTGGCTAATTATAATAAAGACTATTAGCATCATATTTTTCATATTAAATGTTTTATTGGTTAAGTAATTCAATTTTAAAGCCTGCTTGTTTTACCTTCTGGATGACTTCTTCTTCGGTTATTCCTTTACTGTGTACGGACAGAATTTTGTCTTTGTTTGTTGTATCCACGCTCCAGTGACAAACGCCTTCAGCATTATTTAGAAATGGTGTTACTTGTGCTACACATCCACCGCAATTGATGTTGGTTTTAAACTTTAATGTTTGATTTGAGTTGTTCATTTTTAAATATTTAACGTGAAAAATTGATAATGCAAATCTCCCTCCTGTTTCTACGAGGACTATTACATCATTTTGGATTTGATTTGTAAGATTTACAGCTTCTTATTTTTTATATTTTAACCGCAAGCTGTTACTTATAACACTCACACTGCTAAGTGCCATGGCTGCACCTGCTAACATTGGATTTAATAGAAAACCATTGATGGGATGTAAAACACCTGCAGCAATAGGGATACCAATTAAGTTGTAAATGAATGCCCAGAAAAGATTCTCTTTAATTGTGCTAACTGTTGATTTAGATAGCCGTATAGCTTCTGGAATTTTGGTGAGATCAGATGAAATGATGGTCATTTTTGCAACATCCATTGCTATATCACTACCTTTTCCCATCGCTATACTTACATCAGCCTGTGCTAGAGCAGAACTATCGTTTATGCCGTCACCTACCATTGCCACTACTTTACCAGATTGTTGTAGCATTTTCACATATGCTGCTTTTTGTTCTGGTAACACCTCAGCCTTGTAATGGGTGATGCCTATTTTCTTTGATACTGATGCGGCTGTTGATTCATTGTCGCCGGTAAGCATATGTACTTCTATACCTGCTTGTTTTAGTTCTTGTATTGCTTTTGCTGAAGTAGCTTTTACCTGATCGGCAATAGCCAAGATAGCGATAACTTTTTGGCTGTTAGCAAACCATATTACTGTTTTTGCTTCATCACTCCATTGCTTAGCAGTAACTTCTATCGTTTTATCAATGATAATTTTTCTCTCTTCAATTAGTCGCTTATTGCCTATCAAGTAGGTTATACCATTTACTTCAGCTTTTGCACCTTTCCCTGTAATGCTTTCAAAGTTGGAAACAGGTAGAATACTTTGATTTTTTAAATGAGCAACTACCGCTTCTGCTAATGGATGTTCAGATTGTTTTTCAATGCTAAAAAGTATATGCTTTAGGTTAGGGTCAGTTACAGTCCATATTTCATTAATAACAGCGGGTTTGCCTTCTGTGATTGTTCCTGTTTTATCTAAAATAACAGCATTGATTTTCTTTGCTAACTGCAGGCTTTCGGCATCTTTAATCAGAATGCCTTTTATTGCTCCTTTACCAACGCCAACCATGATAGCTGTAGGTGTTGCTAATCCTAAAGCACAAGGGCAAGCAATTACCAAAACAGTAACGAGAGCCAACAGACCTTGTGTAAAACCATTTTCGCCATCGAAGGTGAACCATATTATAAATGTGGCTATAGCAAGCAGGATAACAATAGGTACAAATATTCCGGCAATTTTGTCTACCATTTTCTGAACCGGTGCTTTACTTCCCTGAGCATCCTGCACCATTTTAATAATTTGGGCAAGCATGGTTTCGCTACCTACCTTATTGGCTTTAAATTGGAAGCTGCCCTTTTGATTGATAGTTCCTGCAAATACTTTGTCATTTTCACTTTTCAATACTGGAATAGGTTCGCCACTCAGCATACTTTCATCTACATAAGAACTGCCGTTTACTACTGTTCCATCTACTGCGATTTTCTCTCCTGGTTTAACAGATATAATATTACCGATGATCACTTGCTCGATTGGGATCTGCATTTGATGACCACCTTCGTGAACAATAGTTACAGTTTTTGGCTGTAAGCCCATCAATTTTTTTATTGCTGAAGAGGTATTGCCTTTTGCTTTTTCTTCCAACAACTTACCCAAAAGAATAAAGGCAATCACTACTGCTGCTGCTTCAAAATAAACGTGAGCATGCAAGCCTCTTTCATGCCAAAAGTGGGGAAACAAGGTGTTAAACACGCTGAAAATATACGCTACACTAGTACTGAGTGCTACTAACGTATCCATATTCGCAGAACGGTGTTTAGCTTGTTTCCAAGCATTAATATAAAAATCTCTACCCAACCAAAGTATTATGGGGGTGCTGAATATCCACATGATTTCATTGGCTAAGGGCATATCCATGAAGAACATTCCTATAATCACAATCGGCAGTGACAGTGCTAATGCCAAATAGGTTTTCTTTTTTAGTGTAGCATAATATTTTTGTTGAATATTTTCAATCATTTCTTCGTTAGAAGCAGCTTCGTCAATAAGCAAATCATAACCAATGCTTTGAACAGCTTTTCTCAAACTTTCTGATTGAATAATACCCGGAATGAGCTCAATAACAACCTTAGCGGTTGCGAAATTTACACTAGCCTCTATTACGCCTTTTTGTGATTTAAGAATGCTCTCTACACTTACAGCACATGACGCACAGGTCATCTGTAATACTGGAAAAGTTTTCTTTACAGTTGTTACATTGTAGCCTAAATCACGGATTGTTTTTACTGCTTCAGTGATTGTTTGCAAATTGCTTGTTTGAATGACGGCTCTTTTATTATTGAGCTCAACACGATGCGATTGAATGCCATCGATTTTTGCGATACCGTTGTCTACAATTAATGCACAATGTTCGCTTTCTACACCTTCTAGTGGAATTTGATATTCATTATTTGTTGTCATACCTTTTGATATTTTCATACCACAAAGGTCACAACACTACTAAGGGCGACTGTTACACGATTATTGAAAAGAATTACATGATTTACACTTCATCTAAAGGCTTTCGCTTTAGGATCTTAATATTTTTAAAATGACTGGGTGTAAGGCCTGTAACTTTTTTAAATTGATTACTTAAATGTGCCACACTTGAATAGTTTAGTTGAAAAGCAATTTCACTTAATGAAAGTTCGTTGTACACCAAGAGCTCTTTCACCTTCTCAATCTTTTGAGCAATAAAGTATTTTTCAATGGTACTACCTTCAACGTCTGAGAATAGGTTGGACAGATACGTATAATCGTGATGTAATTTGCTGCTTAAAAATTCGGACAGATTCGTGTTGATTTCATTGTTAAGATGGTGTACAAGCTCAATAATCAGTGATTTGATTTGGCCAATTAATCTGCTTTTTTTGTCATCAATTAACTCAAATCCAAAAGATTCCAGATGCTTATTGATGAATTGCTTTTCTTCATCAGAAATATTTCTATCTAGTTCTACCTCGCCTAAGCTTAGGCTAATTGAATTAAAACCGATTTTTTCTAATTCAGTTCTCACCACCATTATGCAACGTTTGCAGACCATATTTTTAATGTAGACTTTCATTTTTGATGTTTTTATTTAGGTAGCATACACATGAATATAGTTATAACAAATAAACATCTTAGTTAGATGACGAGAAATAGAAGGTATATCTATTCTCACCTTTTTATCTAGAACAATCGTTGTTTCAACTGATGGGTTTGACCGCAATAATACTTGCAGGTAGTATTAGAGTATAGGATATAAACGAAAAACATCATTGATGAAATAACATAAAAAATCCCCGCTTTGCAGCGAGGATTTTTTGTCGGGAGGACAGGATTCGAACCTGCGACCCCCTGGTCCCAAACCAGGTATTCTACCGGGCTGAACTACCTCCCGAACATACAAACTGCCAAGCTTATAACCCGGCAGTTGCACTGAGGTTGTGGCGGTGAGGGAGGGATTCGAACCCTCGGTACATCTTGAAGGACGTACGACGGTTTAGCAAACCGTTGATTTCAGCCACTCATCCACCTCACCGTGGAGCATAGTATTGAGTACTATTAAGCTGCCAAAATTCCTATTCTTTTCAGAATGGGCTGCAAAAATAGGGATGTGATTGTAATAATGAAATTTTAGAGCAAGTTTTTTTGTGAACGCATAAAATATTTACCGTAAGGTATACTTACCACAAGCTGCTAGGGCATAGGTATAGTACCGCTTTGACGCTTGCTTTTCTCCCATGCAGCACTTTGATTTTTGCGTAGGTAGCGTATGATACCTGCTACTACAGCATAATTCATCATGCAGAAATAATAGGGTACAAAGAGTGCTTTAACTTTAATGTTGCGGGTTTCGAGCAACCAACCTAATAAAGCGGCGGCATAAAAAGCAGCTTGTCCTGCTAAAAAGATCGCATAGAGTAAGTTGGTGGGTTGCTGTATTACCAAAGCAAGGTTGGCTGCGAAAGTAAGTATCATGAAAAATGGGGTGACCGTCCAACGCAATACCCGATGACTGATGTATTGAAACGAAAGGATGGGATATTTGAAGGGGTTCATCAGTTGTGCTAGCCGTACAATGCTTTGAATGCCACCTGCAGCAATACGAACCTTACGTTTTAATTCTTCAGTGATATTGGCACTGCTGGTTTCCATGGCGTAGGCGGTTGGCTCGTACACAATTCTGTATCCCTTAGCGGCAATGAGTAAGGATATCATGAAATCGTCGAGAATAGTATCGGGTGGTACGGGTTGATACAAGCTAGTACGAATGCTGAAGAGTTCGCCGGCTGCACCCACCACGCTGAAGAGTTCGCTATCCCATTTTTTTAATGTGCTTTCGTATTTCCAATAAATGCCTTCGCCGGCTGTGGCATCGTTATTAGGGCTGTATACGCGTTTTTCGCCACTTACAGCACCTACGCTAGCATCTTTATAATGCCTTGCAATGTGTACCAATGCATCGGTATTAAGAAAGGTATTGGCATCGGTGAAAATGGCTACTTCGGTAGTAACTTCTTTCATAGCACGGTGTACGGCAGCAATTTTTCCTGCTCGTTCGGGGCGGTGCATGAGTTTGATTTCGGGGTAGCGGGCAATGATGGCTGGACTTTCATCGCTGCTACCATCGGTTACAAAAATGAAATTACATTTACCGTAAGGGTAGTTGAGTGATAATGTGTTTTTGATTTTGGCTTCAAGAATATCGGCCTCGTTGAATACGGCTACAATTAAGGTAACCGTGGGTAGTTCATCGAAATTGTACCAATGAAATTGGGCTGGCTTAACCATACGTTTGATTTTAATGATGGCATATAGTACAATGCCATAACCGATAAAGGTGTAGCCAACGATGGCAAGGCTGATCCAAAAAAGAAGTTCCATAAAAGTAGTTTCGGGTTATTTGGGAATATACACATAGGTGCTGTTGCGATTGTTGGTGAGGTTCCACCAAAGGGCTAGTATTAATCCTTTGATTAAATCGAAACGGCCTTTTGCGATATAGCTGATGAGATTACGTGGAGTTACGATGAGTAAAAAATAAATGGTGAAAATCCATGTTTGATAAAACCATGCATTGCGGCGTATGAACAAAATACGATTGCGGTTCATGAAGTACTCTTTCAGCAGGCTTTGTTGCCCAACGGCGGCACTTTCTTTATGATAAATAAGTGCTTGCGGATGTAACCATATTTCGTAATGCTGTCGTTTGAATCGTTCGCACCAGTCGACCTCTTCGTAATACAAAAAGAAGTTTTCGGCCATAGGACCAACTTTTTGTAAAGCAGTGGCGCTAACCATCATGGCTGCACCGTGTATATAAGCGGTAGTGCCTGGCTGTAAGTGATTGTACTGGCCACGATCGGGTTCTTGATAACCAACACATTTATTACGGCACACATAAAAATTCATTGGTGTGAAGCCTACGTATTGTATCAAATTTTTATCGTGATGGTAATGTATGCGAGGGCTAATCATGCCAATGTTGGGGTTAGCTTCCATAACATCTACCAACTCTTGTATTACGGTTGCAGTAAGCTCGGTATCGTTATTAATTAAAAACAAATAATCGCCTTGGGCTTGTGCAATACCCACATTGTTACCACCTGCAAAGCCTAAGTTTTCTTCGCAGCGAATGAAAGTGTATTCGGGGTATTCCTTTACCCATCGAGGAATGGGGTTGTCTTTACTGGCATTATCAACTACAATAACCTCGTAGTTGGTGTACGTATTTATTTGCGTAAGCGAAGCTAGCATTGCTTCTGTAACAGCAGCTTGATTGTAGTTAACACTAATAATGGATACTAACTTCATATATGGGTACCTTTAACGACCGATTGGGTGATGGTATTAACTTACGTAAATGATTACTGCGAGTACAACAAACTTACTTTGTAGCTTTAGCAAGTTAACACCGTGAAAGTATTTAGAATTGTCGACTCTGAAAAGCAAAATAGCACTCCGAACGGGTTTAAATAATGCAAAAACAATACCCGATGCACAATTGCGAAATGCAGTTGAAAACCTTGTGCATGAGGTAAAGCAATGTAATAGTAGTACAAACACTTTATTGCATGTGAAAGATGCTTTGAACGAGGCCATAGACAACAAAATAAAACTGCAACAAAGTATTGAAGCGTTTCAGCAAGTAGCAGAGCAAGATGGAATGAGTAGGTTAGAGTTGCTCGATAACTTTTCGGTACTACTAGAACAACACGAAGTTGATAGTACCATGACAACCAGTTACTTAAAACGCCATTGGGTAAATAAGTTGCTGAAATCGTTGATTGGTATGGTGTTGATTACGCTCGGCTTTGCCATGATTGTGTTGCCAACACCCGATGTATTTGAAATGTATACCATCTTTTACCTGTCAGAGCAAGATGGTGTAACCTTAATGGATTTAATATCTTTATTGATAGTTTTAACAGGTGTGTTTTTTGCCATCACACCATGGTTTAAAAATTCGAACTCGTAGCAGCAATTTTCCTCCCTTATGAACAAACAAAACAACAAGAGCATTTTGATTGTAGACGACAACCTACTGATGCTTAAAGTGATTGAAAAAAACTTCGCCGACGATGGCTTTATATGCTATACCGCTGGCAGTGCCGAAGAAGGTTTAGAAGTATTGCAACGTACGGTACCATCAGTAATACTTTCAGATTATGAAATGCCTGGATTAAATGGTTTTGAGTTTAGAGAAAAAGTATTAGCACATGAACGAACGCAGCATATTCCCTTCGTTTTTTTAACAGCTCACGATAACACGCAGCTTCGCTTAAAAGGGCTCGATTTGCAAGCGATTGACTATATCACAAAAGATACTCCTTTTCCTGTGATTGTAAGTAAAGTGAATAACATTTTACTGAGTTTAAGGCAGCAGCATTTGCAATCTGTAGAAGAGTTAAAAAAAGCTGCTAATGCTTTACAATATACTGCTGTGCCAAGACAGTTGCCAGTGCTAGATGAGTGGGAGTTGCATTATATGTATCAATCGTTTCAAGATTACCCTGGCGGCGATTTTATAGATTGTATCAAAGTGAATCAACACCTAACTTATTGTGTAATTGGTGATGTTGTTGGAAAAAAATGGAAAGCATGGTTCTTCACGTTTGGTATCCTAAGTTATATACGTAGTGCCATTCGCTTATGTGTGTTAGATAATCAGGTGAGCCCCGCTGCAATTCTACAGAAGATCAACTATGTTATTGGTGAAGATGAAACGTTACAAGATATCTTATGTAGTTTGGGTATCATCTTGATAGATACGAATACATCGCATGTTTTATATGCTGGCGCTGGCGACTTGCCATTGTTGATTTACAGGCAGCAACAGCAAGTACAAGAACGTGTACAACACAACGGCATACTACTAGGCTTACAAAAAGATGCAACCTATACCGATATTGAAATTACACTGCAAAAAGGCGATATCATCACGGCATTTACAGACGGATTAATTGATATGAAAGTGAACGATGTAAGTACAACCGATTACGATGGTTTTGCTTTGTACATACAGGCATTGTTAAAAACAAGCACACAATTTACCTATCTGAAGCAAGCACTTGAGCAGCAAACTTTTATTGACGATGCAACCTTGCTTTGGATTAAAAACATATAACCATGATCATACAAATTACCGAAAGCAGCCCATACACAATTGCTACTGTGAATGTTACAGAAGCCAACCTAGAATGGTCAGAAGCATTCAAACAACAAATGATGCAGTTGATTGATAGTGGTCACAAAAAAGTAATTGTTTCGTTTGAAAAAGTGAGTTATGTAGATAGCTCATTTCTTGGTGCATTGGTAGCATCGTTAAAGCATGCTATTAGTCAGCATGCCGATATTATGCTTACACATTTGAATAAAGATGTTGCCAACTTATTGCAACTCATCCGGCTCGATAAAGTGTTCACAATATATCCTACCAATGCTGCTGCCATGCAACAGTAATTCAAGAAAATCCAATATCATGGCCAATTCCTATTCTATCATTGTGCCTTGTAATGCGAGTGAGGTGTTGGGGTTGAGCAATAGCATCGCTTATTACTTACAACAACACAAGCCAGCACTAAAAGAGCTTACTATCTTACGTTGTAAGCATGTGTTGGTCGAGTTATTTACCAATGCTATCAAACATGCAGGTTGTATGCAGGTACACTTTACAGTAAATGTTAACGCAGATGCTGTCGTCATTCAAAAAAAAGATACAGGCTTACGCCTACAACTTATACAGTTTAATATTCGTTGGGATGAAGCTGCTATAGGTGTAAAACAGCATTTGTACAATGCTTTATACCTCGAAGTGATCAGTGCCAATGAATTGCATTTTCATATTTTACCACCACTAACACCCGAAGCTATAGCCAGTGGTACATTTGCTATGCATGAACATTTCGGACTTCAAATCATTGCTTCAGCATGTAGTAGTTTTCACTATTACTATAACGCTACCACCAGAGAAAATATATACACTGCCACCATCCCTTTAAACGATGTATAACTTATCGCTTGCCAAGCATTTTTAAAGCAAGTTGTTTAAGCTCATAAGGACCAGTGGTGAATACACTCCAGAAGTTAAACGGCTGATAATGCTGTAAGTATTTATAACCCACTAGCAAGCCTATTAATATCGGCATCAAAGTACCAAGTGCAATGCCATAGATGCTACCAAAAAAGTAAACACCAACAAAGTCTGCAATCACATTTGCAGCCAGCATGGCTAATACTTTCATGAAGTTAATTTTAGGCTTTTTAATAACGTCTAATCCAAGTGCGTAGAAGCGGTCTGCCGGATATAACAGAGCGAACGTCATGTATATACGCATTACATTACTGGCTTGTTGTATACCAACAGCATCAATATTTTTATTACCTCCAATCAATGGAATTACAAAACCGGCAAGTAATACCGCCATTATTAAAGCAGGTAATAATGCCGTTGTAACAAGCCCAATATATTTACGTAAGGTATTTACAAAAGCAGGCTTATCGTTTTGGTTAAAGCAAGCAGCCAGCTCCGACATACCAGTAGCTGCAAAACTGCGTAACGGAATTTCTACCACTTCCATCAGGCGAACGCCCAAGTTGTAAATAGCCAATGCTCTATCGCCCAACATCACATTAATAATCATATTGTCGGTAACACGAAACAAGCTACTACTTAAATAACTGCCAAAGCTATACTTACCAAAGTCGTACAGTTCTTTTACACACTGGTTTGTTTTGTGCTTAATATGTTCAATACCACTCCAGCCCAGCAATAAACAAGCGATGCTAACAATAGCGTTAGAAGCAATATTAGCAATAGCTACCCATTGCAACGTAACACCATACTGCCAATGAATGAGCAGTAAAAAGCTGATGAACAAAGCCTGATTTGAAAAACGTATGTATAAGAAACGATCAAATTTATTTTGTGCTTGTACCAAGCCCGCAGCTATAAATGCAGGTAGCCCTGTTATAAAGGTGAGCCCGCCCCACCATAAAAAAAGCTTCACACCTTGATTATCGATTAAAGGTTGTAAGCAGTTACACACCAACGTAATGGCGGTTAAACCAAATGTAATAATGCCGCCAATGTACCAGCAACTAGCAATTACTTCTTGCTTTCGTGCATCGGTATTGCCAGCGTAGAATGTAATGATAGCCGTATTCAAAAAACCCGATCTGAACGTTTCTAATAAAGTAAAAAGTGTTTGAAAAAATACCCAAGCCCCAATAGCAGCGTCGCTTGGTAGTACACGGTAGATGATTGCAAACGATACCATGGCTAACAACGAAACACTCGCATTACCACTGAGCGAAAAAAAATGTTTGTTATTAATCTTCTGCCAAAGCTTAGCCAACATAATAGCAATGATAACTTAATTTTTTAAAGCTACTACATTCATTTTGTACCTTACGGTAAATGCCTTAACTATTGCTTAATTTATCTATAACCATGCTTTGCATCATAGCATCTCCCTCAGAATAGTTGTACATTTATTGCTACAATAATCGGCAGCATTGATATAGAAACGTTATGAAGATTGCTCATTTATTACTTGTACACAAAGCACCAGAAATGGTGGAGCGGCTCGTTAAAAAAATGCAGCATCCGGCGTTTTATTTTTTTATACATGTAGATAAAAAAGCCAACAAGGCAGCCTTTGAATATTTAGCCGACATTCCCAATATAATTGTACTGAGTAATCAAATTGATGTTAAGTGGGGCGGTTACAGCATTGTACAAGCTACCTTGTATGCTTTAAATGAAGCATTAGCGTACGATGTGCATTTCAGCACTTATACCGTAATGAGTGGACAAGATTATCCACTCTTATCGAACGATGCACTGTATAAGTTTTACGAACGTAATGTGGGCAAAAACTTCATTTACCACGAAGATGAAAACAGCGAATGGTGGCAAACAGCCTATGGCAGGGTAGATAGATACCACCTTACCGATATGAACTTTAAAGGTAAAGATCGTTTAGCGGCATTCATTAGTTCTATTCTTCCTAAGCGTAAGATGCCTTTTGGTGGCCGATTGTACGGTGGCCCTGGTAGTGGATGGTGGAGTATTTCTGCTGCTGCAGCTTTGTATCTAACAGATTTAATTGAACACGATAGAAAACTCGAAGAATTCACCAAATTCACTTGGGCGCCCGATGAGTTTTTCATACAAACCCTTATTTTAAACTCACCCTTAGCCGAGCACACTATCATTCGTAATCTATGGTATATGGATTGGTCGGAGGGTAAGCCAAGTCCGAAAATTTTTACTGCAGCCGACTTTGAAACATTGTCGCAAGTGCCTTACATCTTTGCCCGAAAGTTTGATAGTGGTGTAGATAGTACCATCCTCGATTTGATTGATCAATGGCACACTACACAATAGCAAGCGTATACAACAAACGCATCTTCCTTCTTTTTTTTGATATTACATTAATGGGGCTCGCCGAAGGCGAGCCCCATTAATGTAATATACGTTATACAGCTATCCTTATAATGTAACAAACGCTATTACATTTACCGTAAGGTATAGCCCTTACTTGCCTGTAAATACTGGCTTGCGTTTTTCTAAAAATGCAGTGGTACCCTCTACCTTATCTGCGGTAGCGAAGCAAGCTCCAAATGCAGTAATTTCAGTTTCAAAGCCTTTAGCAGTATGGTCAAATGCATTTGCACATGCTATTACTTTGGCAATCGCTAATGGTGCTTTCGTATGAATGATTTGTAGCATTTGTTTTACTTCATCTAATAATGTTTCGGGTGCTACTACTTTATTCGCAAGTCCCCAAGCAGCAGCTTGTTCGGCGGAAATCATTTCCCCTGTCATTAACAATTGCATGGCTCTGCCTTTGCCAATAGCTTGCACCAAACGCTGGGTGCCGCCGTAGCCAGGTATGAGGCCAAGATTTACTTCGGGCTGACCAAATTTGGCAGTAGATGCAGCAATAATAAAATGACATGCCATTGCTAACTCACAGCCACCACCCAATGCGAAACCATTTACAGCCGCCACAATAGGCTTGCTGCAAGCAGCAATTTTATCGAATACTGCTGTTTGTCCTTTGCGAGCCAAGGCTTCGCCTTCGGGGGCATTCAATTGAATAAATTCGCTGATGTCGGCGCCAGCCACAAAACTCTTCGCACCACTACCGGTAATAATAGCCGATTGAATAGCGGTATTTTGATACACTGCATCAATGGCTGTGCTAAGCTCACTGATCACCGTAGCGTTAAGAGCATTGAGCTTATCGGGGCGGTTAATGGTAATAATCGCCGTGCCGTTTTCAATGGCAAAAAGTAAAGTTTCAAATTGCATATCGTTTGTATTAAAGCGGCGTGAAGGTACTACTAGTTACCTTACGGTAAATGTTCTATCGTATCTTTCAACCATGTTGTTACAGTTCATTACCTATGCAGGAATTTTTGTATTTGCACTTACGGGTGCTTTAAAAGCACGAACACATAAAATGGATGTGTTTGGTGGTTTGGTGATGGGTTTTGTTACCGCGTATGGTGGCGGCACTATTCGTGATTTGCTCATAGGTGTACGACCCGTGAATTGGGTGAACGATTATATTGCTCTTGCCTTGGTAATAGGTGCGGTACTGATTGTATTTGTGGTACGACAAAATTTTCAACAGTTTCGCAAAACCATCTTTTTTACCGATGCCATAGGATTAGGGTTATTTACAGTTGCTGGTATCGAAAAAAGTATGTTACTAGGCGTGAACGAAGGTTATGCGATTGCCATGGGTGTGATGAGTGCAACGTTTGGTGGCTTATTAGCAGATATCATCAGTAACGAAGTGCCTGCACTGCTCAAACGTGGTGAATTATACGCTACAGCCTGTGCCATAGGTGGAACCTTATTTGTAGTACTCGGCAAATGGTTGCCCGAATGGGCAGCATATCATTCTATCATTGGAATGGTAACTATTGTAGCCATTCGTGTATTTTCTAAATTGAAACGTTGGCGATTACCTGAAGTGTAGCGGAATATTGGCGTTACTATACAATAGCAGTATGAACGCTGTGAACAGCAGTAGCAAGTTCTTTAATGAGAGAGGCATCTTTTTCTATGGCGTTGCCCACTACAATAACATCGGCACCAGCTTTTGCGTTATCGTACGCTTTTTCAGGCGTGGTAATACCACCACCTACAATCAATGGGGCTTCAATATGTGTAGCTACACGGTGAATCATATGTTCGGTGATAGGGCGTTTGGCACCACTACCAGCATCCATATAAATGAGTTTCATACCAAGCATTTCGCCAGCCATAGCAGTACACATGGCGATATCGGCCTTATCTGCCGGAATCGGTGCTGCGTTAGAAATATACGAAACAGTGGTTGGTGCACCACCATCTATCACCATATAACCTGTAGGCATAATTTCTAGTCCACTGCGTTTTACAAATGGAGCACTAATAACATGCTGACCAATTAAAAGCTCGGGGTTGCGACCAGAAATTAAACTGAGGTACAAGAGTGCATCGGCATGCTTACTAACCTGCGATGGCGAACCCGGGAATAATATTACTGGAATATGGCAGGTAGCTTTTATTTGTTGAATGCACTCATCTAAATTCTGAGAAATCACCAAACTACCACCTACAAAAAAATAATCTACAGCAGCCTCTGTAGCAAGTTGTACTAATTGCTCAATATTAGCAGGGGTAACCTTATCGGGGTCAATGAGCACCGCAAACGACTTTCGGCCCGTTTTTTTCTTTTCTAATAATTGTTGATATAGCTGCTGCTTCATGCCATTGATTAAGGTGCTGTTGCAAAAATGCAAAAAACTTTGATTAAGCTACAAAAAGTTTAATGCAATTCTAATTTAGTGGAATTACATTAATTACTAGCCTACGAATTCACAGATACCTTTTCCCAGTTTTTTGTTGCAAAGTTGTATTGTTTAATTACCCTAGCAGGGTTGCCCACTGCAATGCTATAGGGCGGAACACTTTTGGTAACTACGGCTCCGGCAGCAATAACGCTATTTTTCCCAATGGTAATGCCTGCAGTTAGTACCGCATTAGCGCCAATCCAACATCCTTCTTCTACCGTTATCGGAGCGGTAGACGTGCCTTGTGTATGAATAGGTTTGGTTACATCGTCGTAATTATGGTTGAGGCCGCTTGCTACAATATTTTGAGCAAAAATCACATCGTTCGCAATATGTACCGGACCAATAATAACATTGCCAATACCTACTAACGAGCGGGCACCAATATATACGCTACCAACGCCATTGTTAATGGTAGCAAAGCTTTCAATGATAGCGCCTTCACCCATTTCAAAACTGTTGAAAGGAAAAACGTCCATTCTGGTGTTACCTCGTACCTGAGCACCTTTACCTCGCTTATGGTAAAACCTGTTTAAAATATTACGTACCCACCAACGAGGCCTTGCTTCATTAGCAGGCACCAAAAGCCAGTGGACAAAATTTTTAAGTGCTTGGTTGTTATTTAGAAATGCGGGTGCGGCCATAAAAGAGCAAACATTTACCCGTAAGGGCTACTTATTACAATGGGTTTCAGTAAAGTTGTAACTTTATTGCAAAAAGAGAAAGAAAAGCGTTGGTTTTGAGCAAAAAAATATCTTTTTTACATCCATTCCTGTGGCTTACCGTGTAACTTGCAACAACGAAACCTACCAAAACAATCGCCCTGAATGAAAAAGAAGATATTAGCTGTAGATGATGATGTGGTAATACTCAAACTACTCGGCCATATACTTGGGAAAGATTATGAACTTACCGTTCACAAAAGCGGTATCGATGCTTTCAGTTGGTTAGAAGATGGCAACCACCCTGATTTAGTGATTTCTGACTTGAATATGCCTTATTTCCCGGGGCAAAGCTTTGTAAAGAATTTAAAGATTAGTGGTTTTTATAAAGATACGCCTGTGCTAGTACTATCGGGGGTTCCCGATCTCGATGAACAGGTGGCAAAAATGCCCTTTGCAATAGATGCTTACATACGCAAGCCATTCAATCCAACAAAACTTACTGAAACGATACAAGATATACTTAACCGCAAGTAACCTTTATGTACACCAACAAAGAATTTTCTGCTGTAGCTGAAGCAAGCATTAGGGTTGCTGCACTTATTACCAGCGATCCTGCATTGTATCAACTCGATAAAATGGGTGGTGGTTTTCTCATCCACTACTCTAGCAATGTAGCCGAATACGAATACTACTTGGCAGAACAATCTATTAATACCTTACCCGAAGTATTGTTAATTGAAGCCGACCCTTACGGTAAATGTTTTGAGCTCATACAAAAAGAACAAAAAAACCCACTGTTAAAAGGACTCATCATTGTACTGCTCGCACAACAAAGTGATAAAGAGTTGGCGGGCAAAGCAAGAAGCATGAAGCTGCACGATTTTTATGCAGCACCTTTTGAAATACAGTCGCTAGCAGAACGCCTTCAGTTTTTGGTAAAGTTTAAATTCATTAAACCGAATTTAGATGATTTGGCCAAAGTTGAAATTACCTACAAGTTGCCACTAAGCAAGCGAATATTCGATATTGTTTTTGCTGGTTCACTCATCATTGTATTATCGCCGCTAATGCTTATTGTGGCGTTATTGATACGGTTAGAAAGTCGTGGTCCTATCATTTACAAGAGTAAGCGAGTAGGCACGGGCTATAAAATATTTGATTTTTATAAGTTCAGAAGTATGCGGCCCGATGCCGATAAGTTACTAGCCAAGCTTGCGGAAGAAATGAATCAGTATCAAGATGGTGAAGGTCCGGCAGGAAAAAGTGCCTTTGTTAAGTTGAAGAACGATCCACGTATCACAAGAATCGGCAACTTCATTCGTAACACGAGTATCGATGAATTACCGCAGTTATTTAATATTTTGAAAGGCGATATGAGTACAGTAGGTAATCGTCCCTTACCATTGTACGAGGCCGAAATGCTTACCAGCGGCGAATGTGCCAATCGTTTTTTAGCTCCAGCAGGCTTAACAGGCTTATGGCAGGTGAGTAAGCGTGGTAAAGATGATATGAGTGAAAGAGAGCGTAAAAAGTTAGATAACTTTTATGCCGATAAGCATAGCTTTTGGCTCGATATGAAAATTCTGCTCGGCACCATACCTGCCGTGTTTCAAAAAGAAAAAGTGTAACACGGTTAATGAAATTAATAGCGCTACTGCCCATATCGTTTGTTTTTGGTTGTTTGCTATACTGCAATACCCTTACAGCACAGCCAATGCACAGCATGCTTCCCGATGTAGATACGGGAATGGTACGTAAGTTGATAGATACTGCCCGTAAGTATTATCCTAAGGTGTATGCCTTCAAAACAAAAGTAGCTTTTGCACAAACGCAAGTAAAGCGAGAACGCCTCAGTTGGTGGGATGTATTTACTTTCTCATTCTTATATAGCCCTAACAATACTACACAGTTGGTAGAACCTAGCTTGCTCAATGGTTATCAGGTAGGTTTGTTTATACAATTCGGAAGATTTTTGCAAACACCCAAAGCGGTGAAACAAGCAAAGCAGTTACAGCAAGTTGCAGAATACGATTTAGCCGAATATCAGCTAACCTTAGCAGTAGAGGTTAAAACACGTTATTTCACGTACGTTCAATCTTTGGCAAGCTTAAGAATGTTTTCTAATGCCGCCGCCGATGCTGCCGGTGCTGTAAAAAGTGCACGCATACGCTTTGAAAGAGGTGAAGCAAAGTTTGAAGAGTACAATAGTACCTTGTTGGTATTTAGCCAGCAATCGCAATTGAAAATTCAGAGTGAGGCCGCAATGCTGGTAGCAAAAGCTAGATTAGAAGAATTGATTGGTAAAAAATTGGAGGATATACATTAATGGAGTTTGCGAATTTTTTCAGACTGCTCTATAAACAACGTTACACATTGGTGCTAGTACCCATTGTAACGGTGGTAATCACTTATTTCCTTACGCGTAATCTTCCGAATGCTTATGTATCAAAGGCACAAATTGGAACAGGGTTGGTAGATCAAAGTCAGGTGGTGCTTTCTGAACGCTCTGGCATGGAGCAAGAAAGTAGAATTAACCAAGAGTTTAATAACCTGATTCAAACCATTCTAAACAAACGCATCATTGATCAGGTAGGGTACCGCTTGATTATTCATGATATTACAGATACGCTTCCGTACAAAGAAGAAAGCAAGCTGCTTAAAGCTTTAAATGCAGAAGCAGTAGCACATGCCATTAAAGTATACTCACGTAAATACAACGAACGTGAGCCGCTAAACCTTGGCGATGAAGATCAGAAAGGGCTGCATGAGGTAATGAAGTCGATGGGATACGATGAAGAAAGCTTACAGAAGAAATTGATGGTATACCGTTTAAACGGCAGCGATTTTATTCAAGTTGAATTTGAAGCTAACGATGCTCGTTTGAGTGCTGCTGTTGTGAATGCTGTTATCGAAGAATTTATCAACTATTATACCAGCGTTGTAAAAGAAAATCAACTTAAGGCGGTTAACTTTTTAGATAGTGTTTTACGCAAGAAAGAAGGCGATTTAAACAAACAGGTACAAGAACTGAGAGATTACAAAATCAGAAATCGAGTACTGAACTTGAGTGAACAAGCAAAGCAGTTGTATGAGCAGATCAAAGGTGTAGAAGATCGTCGCCAACAATTGCAGCAAGTAGTGGCTGCCAATAAAGGTGCACTTAAGGGTATTGATGGTAAGTTCGACCCTATTAGCAGAAAGTATGTAGAAAGTGCTTTGGTAGAAATAAATCAGCAAATTGTTGGTACTAAAAATGCACTTGCGAAAGCGAACGATGCTTACGTTAGAAGCAATTTTGCACCTGAGTACAAATACCGTATAGACTCACTGCAAAACATTTTAGAGCAACAAATTCAAAATGCTAGCGATAAATACATTAGTAATCCGCTTGCTAGTAAAGACAATCTTGTATCGCAAAAGATTGGTTTAGAAGTAGCTAAAGATGTTGCTTCTAATGGTATTAGTACTGTAGATCAAGAGTTGGCTCGTTTGAATCGCAAGTTTGATATGCTAATGCCTCACGAAGCTGTGATTCAACAATATGAGAACAATATTAGTATTGCCAGTGCCGAGTACATAGAAATTCTAAAAAAATACAATCAAACCAGTTTAGATGCTAAGCTGAGCATACGCCTACGTCAGGTACAAAAAGCACAACCAGGTACACTTATACCTTCTAAAAAAATGTTATTGGTAGTGCTTTCTGGTATGATCAGTTTTGTGTTCTGCATTATTGTATTGTTTGTATTGTTCTATTTAGATCATTCTGTGAAGAGTGTGAAACAACTTGCAAATGATACTGGCTTAGCAGTGTTGGGCGAAACCAATATGATTCAAGGCAAGAGCATTGATCTTACACAAATTTGGAATGTTGCTGGTAACTGGGAGTTGCAACGGTTAAAAGACCAAACAAGAGCTATTCGTTACGAGATAGATCAAGATATTACTCCAACCGAAAATTTGGTGGTAGTAAGTAGTATTAAAGAGGGCGAAGGCCGCACCTTTATAGCACTGAACTTAGCCTATGCTTATGCAGCCATCAACAAGTCTGTTTTATTACTTGATGGTAATTTTAGCAACCCTTCTATTACACAATTTACACAACCAACAGTTACACTTAACCAATATATCGATGGTAAGGCTACAATGCCGCAAGCTGCGATTGGTGAAATTAGTGTAATGGGTAACGAGGGTGGCGACATCACTTTGTTTGAAATGGAAGTAGAGGCTGTAGTACGTGAAAAAATAGCTGCACTTAAAACTGCTTACGACATTGTTATTGTAGAAGCACCGCCGTTAAAGCAACAAAGCAAGAGTAAAGAATGGGTAAGTGTAGCCTATAAAGTAATATCCATCTTTCAGGCCAACCAAACGGTGAATGCTGCTATGAAACCACATATTGCCTATTACACACAGTTAGGTACTACTTTCAGCGGTTTTGTACTCAATAAATCTGGCATTATTGCTAAGCCTCGTAAAGGGTTAATATATCGACTTAAGCAACTACTGCCGAAGCGAAAGGGAATTACTTTCATTGGTGGTAAAAAGAAAAAATAATAATATATGACAAGCCTGCTCGAAATACTATGGATAGTAGTACAAGTGTTGGTAGGCTACCATTTGGTGCTACCACTTTTCATGTACCTGATATACTGTTTGGTGCCCAAAAAGTACCAACATTTACCGCAAGGTAATTTCGGTGATAATGCGGAGCCCGATTATGCCATCATTGTTACGGCATATCAGCAAACCGATAACTTGCCCGTAGTAGTAAATAAATTATTGGAGCAAACGTATACAAATTATTTAATTTATGTTGTTGCCGATAACTGCGATATTACCAACCTGCATTTTGTAAGCGATAAAGTAATTCTACTAAGGCCCGAACAAGTGTTGGCAGGTAATACTAAAAGTCATTTCTACGCCATTCAACGGTTTAAAAGAGAACATTCTCACATTACCATTATTGATAGTGATAACATTACGCATCCGCAGTATTTGGCGGAACTGAACAAGCTTTTTGCAAAAGGTTTTAGTGCTGTGCAAGGTATTCGTAATCCGAAAAATTTGAATACAACGTATGCATGTTTAGATGCAGCCAGAGATATCTACTATCATTTTTACGATGGTAAGGTGCTCTTTACGTTAGGCAGTTCAGCTACTTTAGCTGGCTCAGGCATGGCATTTACCGTAAGGTTGTATCGTGATTGTTTAGAGCATAATCCTATTAGCGGTGCAGGGTTCGATAAAGTGCTGCAATATGAAATATTGAAACGTGGCTATCGCATTGCCTTCACAGAAGATGCAGAAGTATTAGATGAAAAAACATCGAAAACAGATCAGCTTGTGAATCAGCGTGCACGTTGGATTAATACTTGGTTTAAGTATTGCAAGTTTGGCTTCTTTTTATTCGTAAAAGGTGTTATGCGTTTTAACATCAACCAAATACTATTTGGCATTGTATTGTTGCGACCGCCATTGTTTATTTTCTTGCTGCTCGGTATTGTATTTATGCTTGTGAATGTTTTGTTGCAGCCAGTAGCAGCGCTTATTTGGGCTTTAGGTTTTGCTGCATTTGTACTCGGTTTTATGGTGAGTTTATGGAGCAGCCACACACCCAAAGTGGTGTACGAGAGTTTGATTAACATCCCTAAGTTCATGTATTATCAGGTGATATCGTTGCTGCATGCACGCAATGCCAATAAGCGAAGTGTTGCAACGGTACATAGTGCACCGCCAGTGAGTGATAACCTTACGGTAAATGATTCATCGCAACAGTCATGAAAGTAGTACGAACTAAAATAGAACCCGATGTTAAGCCCGATGAGTTTGAACACTTAACGGCTTGGGAAAAGGCGTGCAAATTTGCTGCTATTCTTTTCGTAGGGGCACTCACCTATTTTTTCGCCGTTAAGTTGATGTTTTTATAGCTTGTATGATTAATCAGCAACGTTTTCAACTACCACTCGAACAGCCGCCAACTTCTGAAAGTTGGAAGGCTCGTTTTATGCGTTGGATGCATGAAGTTGTGTTGTTGGAAAAGCTAACCTCTTGGCAGGGCAAATTGCTATTGTTAGGAATCAGCGCTATTGTAAGCTTACTTATTTGGAAGGCGGGTATTGTAGGTGGTGTTCTGGTGTTGGTAGTTGGTATTGGGTTGCCTGCCGTATATGCAATTGTGGCGTATCCGAAAATTGGTATTATCATTACGCTGTGTTTGGCATATTCTATCATGTGGTTTTTGCGGTTGGGTGTTCCCTTTCCCTTGGGTACCGTGATGGATGGCATTGAACTGTTGTTGATGATTGGTTTTTTGGTACGCATACGCGATGAAAAAAGCTGGCATCTGTTTCAAAACCCGGTTAGTTATTTGGTAATTATTTGGATTGTTTATAACATCTTACAAATTGCTAACCCTACTGCAGAAAGTCGCTTAGCTTGGGTATATACCATACGGAGTGTTGCTATTGTAATGCTCACGTATTTTATTTTCACGTATTACATTCGAACAGTTGAATTTATTCGCCTCATCTTAAAAATTTGGATTGGCTTTTCTACTTTGGCTGCGGCTTATGCTTTCAAGCAAGAGTTTTTTGGCTTCTTCCCGCATGAAGATCGTTGGTTACACAGCGATCCTAATATTGAACTACTGCTATTCATAGATGGTCATTGGCGTATTTTTTCCATTTTTAGTGATCCTGTAGCGTATGCGTATAACATGGTAGTATCAAGTACGCTGTGTGTAGTATTAGCAACAGGTAATTTCTTAAGTTTCAAGAAGCGAATGCTATTGCTTTTCTTGGCCGGATTCATGTTGTTTAACATGCTTTTTAGCGGCACACGTGGTGCCTTTGTATTGCCACCCGCTGCAATTGCATTGTACTTCATCATGAATTTTAGTCGTAAAGTGCTCATCATTGGTTCTATTGGGTTGATAGGGATTGTAGGATTAATATTTATGCCTACCAGTAATGGTACTATACTTCGTTTTCAATCGGCATTTCGCCCTAACGACGACCCCTCGTACAAGGTTCGAAAGATGAACCAAAAACGTATTCAGCCATACATTCTTAGTCACCCTATGGGTGGTGGGCTAGGTGCTACAGGTATTTGGGGGCAACGTTTTGCACCGCATTCTTTTTTAGCCAGTTTTCCGCCCGATAGTGGTTATGTACGTGTAGCGGTAGAGTTAGGCTGGATAGGACTGTTTATATTTTGTACACTCATGTTTTTCATACTGCGGCAAGGCATTATGAACTATTTTAAAATTCGAGATCCTGAGCTGAAAGCTTACTGTTTGGCAGCTACCTTAGTGGTGTTCTGCTTTAACTTGGGTAACTTTCCGCAAGAAGCTTTAGTGCAGTTCCCAAGTAATATTTACTTTTATTTGGTAACAGCACTTATTATAGTAACACAACGATTAGACGCAGAAAAACAACGCACCCTAGCACATGCCACAGCCGCTCATTCAAAATAAGAATATTGTTATTGTAGGCTTACAACCTTGGGATACAGGTATTGGCAGCAATTGTAAAAATATTGCTGAAGAAATGAGTAAGCACAATAAGGTGCTGTATGTGAATAGTCCGCTCGATACCAAAACCATGATGCAGCAAAAGGAAGATCCTAAAGTGCAAATGCGTTTAGAGGTATTGGAGGGAAAGCGTGATGGATTAGAAAAAATTAACGATAATCTTTACACCTGGTACCCCGATGTTGCGATTCAAAGTATTAACTGGTTAGGTATACCTTTTTTGTTCGACATATTTAATCGCCGTAACAATCGAAAAATTGCCAATAGTATCAAGCATGCAACGCAGCGCTTGGGCATGAATGAGTTCATTCTATTTAACGATAACGATATTTTTCGAGGCCTGTATTTAAAAGAAATGTTGCAACCGCAGATAAGTGTGTATTACAGCCGCGATTATCTGCTTGCTGTTGATTATTGGAAAAAGCACGGCGAACGCTTAGAGCCAGAAATTATTAAGGTAAGCGATGTATGTACCGCTAACAGCACCTATTTAGCACAATATTGTGGTAAGTATAATGCCAATAGTTTTTATGTAGGACAGGGTTGCGATTTTAGTATTTACCTCAAGCCGCTTGGGGCTGTACCTGCCGATATAGCTAATATACCCAAACCAGTGATTGGATACACAGGGTTTATTACTGGCTTGCGGTTAGATATTGCTTTGCTAGAACAAATAGCTAAGGCAAAGCCTGAATGGAGTTTGGTATTGGTGGGCCCAGAAGATGAAGCTTTTAAGCAAAGTACCTTACATCAATTACCTAATGTTTATTTTTTAGGTAGTAAGCCACCAGAGGCACTGCCAGAGTACGTAGCAGCATTTGATGTGTGTATTAACCCACAACTGCTGAATGAGGTTACCATTGGTAACTATCCACGTAAGGTAGATGAGTATTTAGCCATGGGTAAGCCTGTTGTTGCTACGCAAACCGAGGGCATGAGCATTTTTGCAGCACATACGTATTTGGGTACGGGTGCTACGGAGTATATGCAGTTAATTCAGCAGGCATTGCAAGAACATAACGAATCGTTGGCAGCGTCAAGAAAAGCATTTGCACTAGAACATACCTGGGAAAATAGCGTTGCCGATATCTACAAAGCTATACTGCAGGTGAAGCCTAGCTTGGCATAAGCGTACGTACATTATTATGAATGATGTGGTAGGTGTATAACTACATTTACCGTAAGGTATACTTACGTAAATGTTAAGCCGATTTAAGCTGCATGGCTTGCTTACTTGCTTTAACAGCGGGTATCCAACTAGCGAGTAAAGCAATGGCAATTAAAGTGGTGCTCACCAATAAAAAATCAGTAGCAAGTAGGCGTACCGGATAATAATCTATCAGAAAGCTGCCGCCTTGTAGTTTAACTAATTTGAATTGTAGCTGTAGTAGTAAAATAAGATAGGCAAGTAGCATACCAATACCTGCACCAAGGCCTGCAATAAAAAGTCCTGCACTGATAAAAATGTTACGAATAACAGCAGCGCTGGCACCAATGGCTTGTAACAATGTAATATCTCTTTGCTTTTCTAAAACAAGCATGGTTAATGCACCAATCATATTAAAAGCAGCCACAATAAGTATGAGGCTGAGTATACCATAAATCACCCATTTTTCCATTTGCATAACACTATACAAACTTTGGTTTTGCTGATAGCGTGTTTGAATGGTTACTTGTTCGCCAACAATGTTGCGAATGTTTTTGATTACTGCATCGCTGTTGGCATTGGGTTGTAGTTTAATTTCTATAGTGCTGATGGTGCTATCACTATAGCCAAGCATGTATTGTAAAAATTGTATATTGGTAAAGGCGTACTTATCATCAAATTCTTGTTGAATCATAAAAGCGCCAGTGAGCTGTACATTACTGCTGAGCATACTTGCAGCATCTAATTGCTTGGCCTCCTTGTTGGGTAAGTATATTACATAGGGTTCAATACTACCATCGTTACCGCTTGTATTTGCACCAATAGCATTTTGTACACCTGCACCTACAATAAGGCTTGGTTGTTCAACAGAACCAAGTTGCTGCTTACTACCGGGCAATAAATGTTTACCGTAAGGTATTACTTGTTCGTAATTGCGGGCCACCCCTTTGATGAATACAATCGATTGATAATCGCCGTGTACCAATAACGCTTTTTCTTCTAGCGCAGTGCTTACTTGCTGTACGCCATTAAGTTGTTGTATGGCTTGTAGTTGTTGGTACCTTACGGTAAATAGCTTGCCCTTAGCAGGCCTTACTTGCACATCGGCATAAAAATCGCTGTAGAGGCCTTTCACCAAATGCTCAAAGCCATTAAAAACACTAAGAACAATAATGAGTGCTGCTGTACCTACGGCAATAGCGGTAATACTAATCCAACTAATCAGATTAATTGCATTAGTGCTTTTAGGAGCTTTAAAATATCGCCATGCAAAAAGTAAGTTCAAAGCAGCTAAGTGGTAGTATTAAGGTTAAGCTTCGTTGTTATTGCTATCTTCTTTCTTCAGATTTTCAAACAGGTGCTCCATTTTAAATACGTACTCAAGGGTATCATCTACATAAAACTGAAGTACAGGAATTCGGCGTAGCTGATGGCGTACACGTGCTGCCAACTCTCTTTTAATATCGCTGGCCTTTTCGTTGATGCGTTGCATGGCTAGTTTAGGTTGCTCTATCTTAAAAAAGCTCAGGTAAATACGGGCTTCTAATAAGTCGGGCGTAACTTTAACATTTGCAATGCTTACCATGCCACCATCAATCATGGTAAGGTTCAAACGCTGAAAAATCTCGTTCATTTCTTGCTGTATCACACCTGCCACTTGCCTTTGGCGTTTTCCTTCCTGCATTTGTTATTACTTTTGTAGTTGCAAAAATAATCTCTTTAGCGGCCTTTTGGCGAAAAGAACTTGAATGAAGAAATATTTAGGGTTAGTTAAGTACCTCAAATCGTATAAAACAAATATTGTTCTCTACTTCCTTTTTATATTGTTGAGTGTGGTGTTTGGCGTGGTAAGTATTGGTGCATTGTTCCCTTTTATGGAGGTGATTTTCAATGCCGATAAGCCTTTGGTGCTCTCCAAGCCTGTTGCACTAAGTTTCGATTCTGATGTGGCTTTAGATTACGTCAAGTATCATTTGGCCGAAATCATTAAAGCCGAGGGCAAAATGTATGCCCTTGCCGCCATTTGTATTTTTATTGTGCTCTCTATCTTCTTCAAAAACCTGTTTGTATACCTTAGTTATTACGTAATGAGTCCTATGCGTAACGGTATGATGGTACAGCTACGGAACGATTTGTACAATAAAATTCTTACACTACCCATTGGTTACTTTACAGAGGCTCGTAAAGGCGATTTAATGAGCCGGATGACCACCGATACCTGGGAACTCGAAAGCGCTGTTGCCAATACATTAGATGGTTTAATTAAAGAACCCATTAGTGTGGTAGTAATCTTAGGTTCCCTCATATTTATTAGTCCGCAGCTTTCGTTAATGCTACTAGTGTTACTACCACTAGCGGGACTTATTATTGGTCGTGTAAGCAAAAGCTTGAAAAAGCAAAGTAACGATGCTGCCGAAAAATCATCGGAAGGTCTTAGTATTCTTGAAGAAACGTTGGGCGGCATGCGTGTCATCAAAGCATTTAATGCCGAGCAGCTCATCCGCGATAAGTTTTTGCATACCAACAACGAACTGTTTCGGGTGAAAAATAAAATGAATTTCAAGCGAGATTTAGCAAGCCCCATGAGTGAGTTTTTAGGAGTGCTGGTATTGGCGGTGATACTATGGTTTGGTGGTGCTTTGGTATTAAAAAATCAAGGCTTAGGCTTAAGTGGTGCGGTATTCATTACCTATATCGGCTTGTTCAGTCAAATCATAAATCCGTTAAAATCGCTTAGTACAGCGTTCTATAACATGCAACGTGGTACCAGTGCACTCAACCGTATTGAAGAAGTGCTACATGCAACTAATACCGTTCAAGACGCACCTTACGGTAAATCACTCACGCAATTTCAAGAAGGTATTACGTTTAAAAATGTAAGTTTCGCCTATAACGATGTAACCATTTTAAAAAACATCAACTTAACTATACCTAAAGGCAAAACAGTGGCTTTAGTAGGCAGTAGCGGAAGCGGTAAAAGCACCCTGGCCGATCTGATACCTCGCTTTCACGATGTAAGTAGCGGTGAGTTACTCATAGATGGTGTTAACATCAAAGCATATCAGTTAGCAAGTCTGCGTAATCATATTAGCATTGTTACGCAAGAAGCTATTTTATTCAACGATACTATTGCGAATAACATAGCACTCGGTACACCCAACGCAACACGTGAAGCGATTGAAGCTGCTGCTAAAGCGGCGAATGCTTACAACTTCATTGTGCAAAAAGAACAAGGGTTCGATACCAATATTGGCGATCGAGGTAACAAATTGAGTGGCGGTGAGCGCCAGCGTGTTACCATAGCAAGAGCATTACTCAAAAACCCTCCTATACTTATTTTAGACGAAGCCACTAGTGCACTTGATACCGAAAGCGAACGTTTGGTGCAAGATGCCATTAATAACATGATGCAAAACCGAACAAGCATTGTTATTGCTCACAGGCTTAGTACCATTCGCCATGCCGATGAAATTATCGTACTTCAAAAAGGCGAAATCGCCGAACGTGGCACACATGAAAGCTTACTAGCTCAAAATGGTATTTACAAGCGATTGGTAGATATGCAAGAAGTGAAATAGTAAAGGGCTTTCCTTGCGGTAAATGTTGAAGCAAATTGCCGAAAAAACTTTATTTTCCCCCAAATTCTTGCCATGGCATTACAATTGATTGATCACGGAAGTGCACAATATCAGCAAATGGTTGATTTGCGTTATCAGTTGTTACGCAAGCCACTCGGAATGCAGTTTTCGCCAGAAGAACTTGAACATGAGAAAACTGATATTCTCATGGGCTGTTTCGACGATGGCTTTCTTGAGGCTTGCTGCCTGCTTACCGAAATGGATAAAGAAACCGTTCGGTTACGACAAATGGCCGTACTCAAAGGCTTACAAGGCAAGGGTATTGGAAGGGTGTTACTACAATTTGCAGAGAATGTAGCCCGCGATAGAGGATATCATTATCTGAAAATGCATGCCCGAAAAACCGCATTGGGTTTTTATGAAAAGCTAGGGTACAAAGTAGTGGGCGATGAGTTTTTAGAACTTGGCATCCCGCACTTTCTCATGGAAAAAAAATTGTAATCACTAACTACCTGCACCACTCGGTGGCGGTGGATTAATGCCGAGCCAAAACTGAAAGTAGCTATGTACCGTTGCTTTTACCTTGATATTGTTTTCTAAACCTGGTCGCCACATTAGCATGTTTTGTAGCATTTCTTCTACAGCTATTTGTAGTGTTGGTTTATGATCGAAAAAGTATTTTACCGTAAGGGTATTCTCACTGGCGGCATAACGCGTAGTGCCCACTTTCTCAAACTTCGGGTTGTATAAAGCACCATTCTCATCTATCACGAACGATACGTACACACGTATGTATTTGGCCGTATCGCCAGCATTAATGGCCCAATACGCCACGCTATCGAAGGCTGTGAAGTTGCTGAGATAAAAGCGTTGTAAAGAATCTTTACCCGGTACAAATACAGGTGGATATTGCATGCGATCGGCATCGAAAATGCGATTGTAGTACATATTGCCGCTGCCACCACGCATGGTCATTTGTGCTTGGGTAGTTGTAGCGATGATACACAGCAATAGAGCTATACTAATAAAACGGAACATGATGGTATCGTTTAAAGGGTGATAATTTTTTTCTTTTTGGGTGTTTGTAAGTGTGTAGGTATATGCTGTAAAATTTGTTGCTTCAGTGCTTCAATCAGTTTCTTTTTCACAAAATCGCGGTGTGTAATAAGGCTTACCTCTCTTACCGGCGCCGGCTGTTTGAAGCGCTTTACGTGTTGTTGTTGCCGCGAACTGAGGTCGAGCGTGGCCAGTTCGGGTAGTATGGTGATACCACCAGTACGTTCTACCATGCGGCGTAAGGTTTCTAAGCTGCCGGCTTCATACTCAAAATGGCCTCCTTGCTGATGCTGCCTTTTCAACTCACATAAATTGATGATTTGACTGCGAAAGCAATGTCCTTCTTCTAACAGCCACAGTTGATTTGCATCAATATCTTTGGCCAGCACATACTCTTTTTGATATACCTGATGATTTTTGCTTACATAAGCTACCAGCTCTTCGTAGAAAAGTACATCTTCTTTTAGCGTTACATCGTTGAGTGGTGTTACCAACAAGCCAGCATCGAGTGCTCCTTCTTTTAGTTTCACCAATAGCGCTTCGGTGGTGTATTCATGCACTACTAAAGTAACATCGGGATATTGTTGTGTAAAAGCAGGAATAAACAGTGGTAATAAATATGGTGCTAAGGTGGGAATAATACCAAGCTTAAGTGTACCACCAATAATGCCTTTTTGTGCTGCAATTTGTTCGAGCAGTACTTCTTTCTCTGCAATAATTTTTCGAGCCTGCTGTAGTATGGCTTTGCCTTGTTCGGTTGGTAGTACTGGCTGCTTGCTGCGATCAAAAATTTTTACACCGAGGGTTTCTTCCAGCTTTTGCACTTGTGCACTTAACGTGGGTTGTGTTACATGGCAATGTGCTGCTGCGTGGGCAAAATGCCGGTAGTTATCTATAGCAATAATATATTCTAGTTGTGTGAGTGTCATACGTCCAATCTGTTTAGCTGCTAACCAACCTTAAAGGTATTCATAAAATCTTTGTAGTGTAGCAGCATCTTTATGTAATTGCTACGAATGCTGCATCTTAAGCACTCATAGTAGTAGTTTGTTGTTGGTTGTGTACCATCCTGCTGATGCTTCAGCAGGATTTTTTATGCCTTGCGGTAAATGATCGATCATAGTTATCAACCTGCCGTTACGTTTCAATATTTGCCGTAAGGCACTTTTCAATAAAATAATTTGAAAAATAGTTTGGTTTATAAAATAAACTAGTCTATTTTTGTCTTGTCAAACGATAGATCATGAAAACTTACTGCATCGTTATAGTATACCTATTACTTACCAGCCTGGCGGTGGCACAAACACGCATTAGCGGTAAGGTGCTCGATACCAAGGGTAAGCCGCTAGTGGGTGCTAGTGTTACATTGGTAAATACCTACGATGGTGCTATTGCCGATAGTGCTGGTAACTACAGTTTTAAAACCACTGAAACAGGAAGTTTTGTACTCGAAGCTTCTATCATTGGTTATGGTAAGCAAGTGCAAACGATTACATTAACGAGTGGTAACCTTACGGTAAATTTTTCGCTCAAAGAATCGCTAGATGAGTTGAAAGCTGTAACCGTTACCGCTGGTAGTTTTGAAGCTGGTGATAAAAAGCGTGCCGCAACGGTACTCAGTAGTTTAGATGTATACACCACCGGCGGTGCCAATGCCGATATTACGGCGGCGGCTAAAACACTACCAGGTGCACAGCAAATTGGCGAGCAAGAAGGTTTGTTTGTACGTGGTGGGGCAGGTTTTGAAACCCGACAGTTTATTGATGGTACTACCGTAGATAGGCCCTTCAATGCCAGTATTCCTGATATTGCTAGTCGTGGCCGATTTGCACCTAATTTATTCAAAGGTACCGTATTTAGCACTGGCGGTTATAGTGCGTTATACGGCCAGGCATTAAGTAGTGCACTCATTTTAGAAAGTATTGATTTGCCTACACGTAGCGAGGCAACCGTAAGTATTAGTTCTGTATTCTTAGGCGGCGGTACACAGCAGCTAAACCAAAAAAAGAATTTGAGCTACGGTGTGAATTATGGCTACACCAATTTGGCAGTGTACTTCGGACTTGTTCCGCAACGCCCCGATTATTTTCACATGCCAGAGTTTCATACCGCCGATGCCAATCTGCGTTTTAAAACAAAGCGAGGTGGTATGATAAAATATTATACACAATACAGTGCTAGTCGTATTGGCTTACGCAGACCTAACATTGATAGTTCAGGGTTAAAGAATGCTTTTGATGTTACCAACTATAACTGGTATAACAACTTCAGCTACCGCGAAAACTTAGGTAAGGGCTGGAAGATGAATCTTGGTATCAGCTACAGTACGAATAGCGATTTTATTCATCAGCAACTACAAACAGCCAGTAATCAGGCAACAGCAACTACTGGTAAGCCATGGCTCGATAACACTAATTTTTCAATTGAAAGCAGAAGCGACTTAGCACAAGCCAAAATAGTTTTTGATAAGCGTTTAAGTGGTATTAGCGTGTTACGTTTTGGCACAGAATACTGGTATAACAATACTTATAGTGGATTTAACGGCAATGGTATTCGCTTACAAGATCATTTTACAGCAGGTTTTGCAGAGGCCGACATTTACATTACCAACGATGTTGCTGCTAAAATTGGTACACGTGTAGAACATAACAGCGTTATCAATCAGTGGAATATTGCCCCACGTGCTAGCATTGCTTACAAAACTGGTAAGCATTCGCAAATAAGTGCTATTTATGGAATGTACTATCAGCGACCAGAGTTTAATCAAATGCTGTTCACACAAGCATTGAACTACACCAGAGCCGATCACTATTTGGTGAACTATATTCTAAACAAAAATGATCGTTTGTTCAGGGTAGAGGCTTTTCATAAACAGTACTTCGATTTGGTAAAAACAGCACCTGTTACAAACAATAATGGTAACGGCTATGCCAAAGGGGTAGAAGTGTTTTTAAGAGATAAAAAAACCATTCGTGGCCTCGATTATTGGATTAGCTATAGCTATCTCGATACTGAAAGAGATTTCTTAAATTATCCTGGTACACTGCGTCCAACATTTGCCGCAAGGCATACCGCAAGTGTAGTGGTGAAAAAGTTTTTCACCAGCATTAATACAGGCTTCAACTTCACTTACAGCTTTGCTAGTGGTCGCCCTTACTACAACTTTCAACCCGATGCTACTGGTAATTTGGTAGTTGCCGATAAAGGTGTAACGCCCAATTTTAACAACCTGGGTTTCAGTGCTAACTGGCTCACTAAAATAGATAAAGCTTTTGCTGTGGTGGTAGCCAGTGTAACCAATGTGCTCAACCAAAAACAAGTATTTGGCTATAACTACACTTTCGATGGCAAAAACAAAGTAGCCATTGAGCCACCTGCACAACAGTTCTTTTTCTTGGGTGTGTTTTTAAGTTGGGGTGTAGATAGAAGGCAAGATGCTATTAACAACAATTTATAACTAAAAAATATTTTAAAAATTTAAATTTTATTTTATGCAAACGCAACACAACATTCCAACTGTTGATCCTGCATGGGAGCTGGCTAAAAAGCGAGCCGGTTTTAAAAGAAGTTTGGTAAGCTACCTTGCGGTAAATGCTTTTCTGGTAGGTATTTGGTTGTATACAACTTCATTTACCGGAAGGGATGTACACTTTTGGCCCATTTGGCCCATGCTTGGTTGGGGCTTGGGGTTAATATTCAATTACCTCGCTGCTTACCAAAACAACAACTGGTTTTCAATTGAAAAAGAATACGAAAAGCTGAAGCAACAACAACCCTAAATCTATTTTCAACCCTAACCTTTTCTATACACGCTTAAAAAATGATTATCATGAAACAATTATGTATGCTCTTAGCATTTGTAGTAAGTATTGTTAGTACTACCAACGCTCAAAGTGAAAAATATTATAGCGCCATGGGCAACACCTTGCAACAAATGCGTGATGCTAAAACCGCCGAAACGTGGCTTGAATTGGCAAATAAGTTTGAACGTATTGCCGAAGCCGAAAAAACACAATGGTTACCTTATTATTACGCAGCACTTTGCCAAGCATACGCTGGTTTTAGCAGTACAAAAATCGATAAAGATGCTGTAGGCACTAAAGCTCGTGAGCTTTGCGATAAAGCGGCTGCATTAGAAAATAGCAGTGAAATTTATGTAGTGCGTTACATGGCTGCTACCATACAAATGATGGTAGATCCGATGAATCGCTGGCAGCAGTACGGACAAATGGCACAAGCTGCTTTAGATGAGGGTTTCAAGCTCGATAAAAATAATCCGAGGTTGTACTACATGCAAGGACAAAGCATGTTTAATACGCCGCCAGCTTTTGGTGGTGGAAAAGATAAAGCCAAGCCAATGTTTCAAAAGGCGGTAGATTTATATAAAGCACAACCAACAACAAATCCGCTTATGCCATCGTGGGGCGAGCCACAAGCAACCGATATGCTGGCTAAGTGCGGATAGTATGCTTGTATTTTTATTGGGCGGCCGCAGGCCGCCCAATAAAAATAACTGTGTATAAATGGTTATTAAACACTACTGAATAAGCAACAAATTTGCAATATGCAAAACGATAGTTTACCACCACTACAGAGCTTGCAACTCATTGAAAGCATGATCAATAAAGCAAAAAATAATTTTGCTGATAATGGCTTTCTGTATTTACTCTGGGGCTACACCATTTGCTTTTGTGCACTCTTTCATTATGCCTGTATTCAATGGCAATTACATATAGTTCCACATCCAGAAATGATATGGTTGGTTACTTGGCTGGTGGGTATTTTTCAAGTGATTTACTTACGTAAAAAAGAAAAAAAGCAAACTGCCAAAACCTATACAGAAGATATTATTAGCTACGTGTGGATCACCTTCGCAGTGTGTGCTGCATTAGCTACGTTCATAGTATTGAATGTATTTAAGCTTAGCAATTGGGTATTTATGTATCCTATCATTTTAATGTTGTATGGCATACCTACTTTTTTGAGTGGTGTTGTAATGCAATTCACACCGTTAAAAATTGGTGGTATCATTTGTTGGATATTGGCAGCGGTATGCACATTCACACTCAATATCAATGCCTTGTTATTACTAGCATTGGCAGTAATTGCTGCATGGATAGTGCCTGGCTACTTACTCCAGAAGAAATATAAAAAGCAAATTGCTACAACATAAAGTAGTACGTACAAAACCATTTGATTTTATGGCCGAAAAACAACTTACAGAACAGGAGAGCCTGCAGCTAATTACGGATATGATTCAAAAAGCAAAAGCAGGCGTGCACGAAAATGGTGTAGGTGCTTTGCTTTGGGGTACTACAGTTGCAATAGCAGGCTTTTTAGGCTTTTGTAAATATCAATTTAACATCGATTATGCTTGGTTCGATCCTTGGTCGCTTTGTGCCTTGGCTTTAATACCTCAGGCATACTTGGTGTATCAAGAACGTAAGCAACAACGCAAAGCTAAAAGTCATCAACAAGATCTTTTGAATGCGGTATGGACAGTATACGGTATAAGTATTTTCTTAATGATATTTTACTTTAATATTATTCCTTCTGCTACAGCAGCTATTTTGAAAAGTAATGGCGAAGAGGTTATTCGTAGAAATATTGCCACAGGAGCAATTGTTAGTACTACGCCATACGTTTTTAGCAGTTTGAGTTTGTTAATGATTTTATATGCAATACCCACATTAATTACAGGTATGGGTATGAAAATAACTTCTATGACAATCGGTGGCATCATCAATATTGTGCTGTTTTTTATCAGCTTATATGTAACTACACAGTACGATAATTTATTGGCAGGTTTTGTAGGCATTTTCAACTGGTTAATTCCGGGTTTGATTTTGCGTAAGAAGTATTTAAAAGCACAGCAGCAACAGCTTCATGTTTAAAGAATTAGATCCCATATTACATTCACAGCTACGCTTAGCCGTGGTGAGCTTGCTTATTGGTGTAAAAGAAGCCGAATTCACATTCATTAAAGAAAAAACGCAAGCAACCGCAGGTAACCTAAGTGTGCAAATTCAGAAGCTAAAAGATGCTGGATACATTGATGTTGTTAAACAATTTAAAGACAACTATCCACAAACGATTTGTAAAATTACACCACAGGGTATTGGTGCATTTGAGGCTTACGTTGCAGCCTTACAGCAGTATTTAACACCTAATCAGTAATACATTTACCTTAAGGTAAGCTACATAAAAAAAGCATCAATTTAGATTGATGCTTTTTTGCTATACGTGTATGCCTTGCGGCAAATGTTAACGCAATCTGTCAACGCTTTTTACCAGCTTTTCATCTTTATAGATACTACGTGCTGCTAAAAGCAACCATACTGGTACACTAATGGCAATGATGCTTGTTAAGTCCATAGATGCCTGACCGCGTTCAAACTTTTCAGTTTCTGAAAAATAAAGAATGAGATTGCAAGCAGCTACTATAGCGGTACTCACCGTAACAAGTAATTGTCTGCGGCGATCTTTATACATGAAAATAGTCACTGCCGATGCTACTGCTACGGCAACTGTAAGTATCAATAAAAAAATGTTGCCAGTAGCATTTAAGCTGTAATACTGATTGGGTGTGTTCAAACCTTTTGCAATGCCACTATAAAATGAAAACTTCAAAGTAAGGGCGGCACAAACTGCTGCTACTAGTAAGAATATAGATTGAATGCGTTGAATCATCTGTTATTAGAAGTTCGTTTCTGTGATAATAATTACAGTTCTGGATAAAGTGGGAACTGTGCCATATAAGCATTTACCTCTTGCTTTAAACTTGCAAGAAGTGTTTCGTTATCGGGGTCGGTAAGTGCCTTATCAATGGTATCTACTACAAATTGCATATCACTGGCTTGCATACCACGTGTAGTAATGGCTGCTACACCAAAACGAATACCGCTGGTTACAAAGGCACTTTTATCGTCGAAGGGTACCATGTTTTTGTTGGCAGTAACATCTACCAAGCCAAGTACGTTCTCTGCTTTTTTCCCAGAAATATTTTTATTGCGTAAGTCTATCAACATCAAGTGGTTATCAGTACCGCCACTAATAATGTTATAATCTTTCGCAACAAATGCTGCAGCCATAGCTTGTGCATTTTGCTGCACTTGTTGTTGATATTTTAAGAAATCGTCGGTAAGAATTTCGCCAAACGCAACAGCTTTTGCAGCAATAACGTGCTCTAGTGGCCCGCCTTGTGTGCCTGGGAACACAGCCATATCAAGTAAGTTACTCATTGGCTTGATGTTGCCTTTAGGATCTTTTTGTCCGAACGGATTATCAAAATCGCGTTGCATCATAATTACGCCACCACGTGGGCCACGTAAGGTTTTATGCGTAGTACTTGTTACAAAATGACAATGCTCGAATGGACTATTTAATAAGCCTTTTGCAATAAGTCCGGCAGGGTGTGCAATATCAGCTAATACAAAGGCACCTACTTCGTTGGCAACCGCTCTGATGCGAGCATAATCCCAATCTCTGCTATAGGCCGATGCACCACAAATAATCAATTTTGGTTTTACCTCACGAGCTTTAGCTTCAAGCATGTCGTAATCTACCAAACCTGTCTCTTTCACCACACCATAAAAATGTGGATCGTACAACTTACCACTAAAGTTAACAGCGCTGCCATGCGTTAGGTGGCCACCCATACTTAAATCGAGCCCCAAAATGGCATCGCCGGGTTTTAGAATTGCCAGCATTACAGCCGCATTGGCTTGAGCACCACTGTGTGGTTGTACGTTGGCGTAATCAATATTAAAAATTGCTTTTAAGCGGTCAATAGCTAATTGTTCTACTTGATCTACCACTTCGCAACCACCATAGTAACGGCGACCTGGATAGCCCTCTGCATATTTATTGGTAAGCACACTACCCATAGCTTGCATTACTTGCAAGCTGGTGAAGTTCTCACTCGCAATAAGTTCAATACCATGGCGTTGGCGAGCAAGCTCGGCACCAATAAGGTTGAAAATAGCCGTATCTCTTTGCATGTGGTTTCTTATTTGTGGCGCAAAAATAAGGGTTGCACTGCTAGTAGCTAGCAGTCTGTTCAACAGTTACTACCGATTGTTCGTTTTTACTTACGTAAATGTAGGCTTGGGCAGTGCAACATTTACCGTAAGGTAGTATTACACTTCTAAAAACTTACCCGTATAACTTGCTTTTACTTTTGGCAATCCTTTTGGGATGCCAGCATATACCAAGCTGCCACCTGCATCGCCAGCTTCGGGGCCAAGATCAATTACCCAATCGGCACATTTGATTACATCGGTATTGTGTTCAATAACAATGAGGCTGTGGCCTTGTGTTACCAATGCGTTGAAGCTGCTAAGTAACTTTGTGATATCATGAAAATGCAAGCCTGTGGTAGGTTCATCGAAAATGAAAAGTATGTGTCCGGCATTCTTGCCTTTGCCCAAAAAACTAGCTAGCTTAATACGTTGGGCTTCACCACCGCTGAGGGTATCGCTGCTTTGCCCGAGTTTAATATAGCCAAGACCAACATCGGCAAGTGGTTGCAGGGCTTTAGCAATAGCAGCGCCTTCGGGTTGTTGTTTCTTTTTGCCTGTGGTAGCTTCTGCAAGGCCGGTGTTAAAAAATTCGATGGCTTCATCAACACTCATGTTGAGCACATCGTATACATTCTTGCCTTTGTATTGTACCTCTAGCACTTCTTCTTTAAAACGCTTGCCATTACACACCTCGCAAGTAAGGTGTACATCGGCCAAGAACTGCATTTCTACAATTTGCTCACCTTCGCCTTTACAAGCATCGCAACGGCCGCCATCTACATTGAAAGAGAAATGTTTAGGTTGAAAACCTCGCATTTTCGCCAGCGGTAAGTCGGCATATAAATCACGTACTGCATCCCAAGCTTTAATGTAGGTAACAGGGTTGCTACGGCTGCTTTTACCAATCGGATTTTGGTCAATAAGTTCTATATGATCAATGCTATTCACATTTCCCGTAAGGGCTTTGTGTGCTCCCACTTTTTCGGTAGGTAAGCCTTTGTGTTTTAGCAATGCAGGATATAAAATTTGCTTCACCAAAGTTGTTTTTCCACTGCCACTAACGCCGCTTACAACGCAGAAAACATGCAAAGGAAAATCTACCGTAATGTTCTTGAGATTGTTTTGTCGAGCACCTTCTATGGTAATTTTATCTTGTATGTTGCGAGGCTTACCTTGCGGTAAAATTTGTAATGCCTTACTCAAGTATTTACCTGTAAGGCTTTGTGTATTGGCAACAATAGCGTCGTAGTTACCTTGTGCAACCAACTCGCCACCTAAATGACTTGCAAGCGGTCCCATATCTATAATGTGGTCGGCCTTACGCATCATCATTTCATCGTGCTCTACTACTACTACAGTGTTGCCAAGGTCGCGAAGCTGTTGTAGTACACCAATGAGTTTTTCAGTATCACGGCTGTGTAAGCCAATGCTCGGTTCATCGAGAATGTACAAGCTGTTGGTAAGGTTACTGCCAAGGCTTCGGGTAAGTTGTATCCGCTGACTTTCGCCGCCACTTAAACTATTAGCAAGACGGTTTAAGGTAAGATAACCCAAGCCAACATCAATTAAGGTTTGTAAGCGTTGATGTATTTCTAACAAAATGCGTTTGGCAATTTGTTGTTGATGTGTGGTGAGTTCAAGGTTGTTAAACCAAACTTTTAAATCTTTTACCGGCATATTGCAAAGTGCACCAATGTGTTGATCCCCTACTTTCACATACAGTGCCTCTTTACGCAGGCGATGTCCATTACAATCTGGGCAAGTGGTACGGCCACGGTACCTGCTTAGTAAAACCCGATATTGTACTTTGTACAGGTTGCTTTCTACCTCTTTAAAAAAGGCATTGATGCCAAGTGTATGACCATGCCCTTGCCATAGTTGTTGATATTGTGTAGGTGTTAAATCGCCAATAGGGCGGTGTATCGGGAATCCAAAATTTTTGGCACCTGCAATAAACTGGTCGCGCCACCAACTGAGTTTTTCACCTTTCCAAGGCGCTACGGCATAATCGTACACACTTGAGCTGGTGTTGGGAATAACAAGGTTTTCATCGATACCTAATACTTGGCCAAACCCTTCGCAAGTGGGGCACGCTCCATAAGGATTGTTAAACGAAAACAAGTTGGGTACAGGTTCTTCGAACTGCATATCATCGAGTTCGAAGCGGTTGTTGAAATGCAACAACTTGGTATCGTTCACCCATAAAAAAACTTCGCCTTCGCCTTCATAAAAAGCTGTGTTAATACTATCGGTTAAGCGGTGAATATCATCTTCTTCCATGGCTTTTGTTACCAGCCTATCAACCAGTACAAAAATGCGGGCATCGGTAGCGGCTTTTTTACTTTTACCGTAAGGTATGCCTATGCTTGCTGCAATACTTGCAGCATCGGGCAGTTCTATGAGTTCATCGATATTGTGGGTGGTTAATTGTTGTTGTGCAATAATGGCTATTCTGCTAAATCCTTTTTGTAACTGAATGTTGAGCTCTTCTTTGAGGTCTCGCTTGCCATTGGTAGGCATTGCACTTAAAATGTACAAACGCTGCCCTTGCGGTAAATGCAAGATGGCTTGCACTACATCGGTAACATCATCTTTTTTAACAATATTGCCGCTGATGGGGCTGTAGGTAACACCAGCCCTGGCATACAGTAGGCGTAGGTAATCGTAAATCTCCGTCATGCTGCCCACTGTACTACGTGGAGTACGTGTAACTACTTTCTGTTCAATAGCAATGGCGGGGCATAGGCCTTTGATATAATCAACATCGGGCTTCGCCATACGACTCATAAACTGTCTGGCATAGGCACTTAAACTTTCGGCATAGCGGCGCTGCCCTTCTGCAAAAAGTGTATCGATGGTAAGGCTACTTTTTCCACTGCCAGATACACCGGTAACTACAATAAATTTATTTCTCGGGAAACTAACCGTAACATTTTTGAGGTTATGTGTACGGGCACCATGTATTACAATATCGTTCAGTGAAGTTGTGGCTGGGGTAGAAGCGGCTTTTTTAGGCACTGTTTGTTGCATTAAGTGGCAAATGTACAATTGCACTATAACACTACAGATGCAGGAGTAGTTCACCTTACGGTAAATGGTATCAATTTTTTGCTGGTAGTTATGATGCAACTACTGGTTGCGCTGCACATGGTGTGTGGTTTTTACTTTTTTTTCACAATTAATTGATGATGCATCGTATTTTTTTAGAAAACATCCTGCTATATTCACATTCAAACACTTGAACCGCCTATAGCCTTAATTGTACGCTACTTATTACTGCTTGTTTATTTACCGCAAGGTGTACCAACTACTTGCACAAAATTGTAGCTATGCATAGGTTCAACCAAATGACTGACACACAACTTGTATCTGCTTTTCAGAAAGGTAATTTAGATGCACTTGAAACGCTTGTTGACAGGCATAAAGACAAGCTGTACACTACCATTTATTTTTTAGTGAAAGACAAATACCTCGCTGAAGATTTGTTTCAGGAAGTATTTATTAAAGTAATTGATACGCTGCGGAAAAAGCAATACAACGATGAGGGTAAGTTTTTGCCTTGGTTGCTGCGTATTGCACACAACTTATGTATCGATTATTTCAGAAAAGTACAACGTAAGCCTACCATTATTAACAGTGATAATCAAGATGTTTTTGAATGGTTGGGCGGCGAAGCACCAAGCAAAGAACAACAGATGATACAACAAGAGTGGTACCATCAGGTAGAACACTTGTTACAACGCTTGCCTGCCGAGCAAAGAGAGGTAATTGTACTGCGGCACTACGGCGATATGAGTTTTAAAGAAATTGCACAGGTTACCAATTGTAGTATTAATACAGCTTTGGGGCGTATGCGTTATGGCCTAATTAACCTACGCAAAATGATGGAAGAACATAAAATAGCCGTTTAAGATTTTTTTAGCAATTAGGTATTGACTTTCTCAACTAACACTTGTTATTTTACACTCTCAAAATAAAAAACAGTTACGCTGTATACATAACTGTCATCTTGTTGCTGTGATACAATTTTTTGCTTGCTTACCGTACCGCGGCAATCAAGATGACAACCAAACTAAAACACCCGCTGCATAGCGGGTGTTTTTTATTTACGTAAGTGTATCAATGATTTTACACTTTTTTGAAAGCCCATTTCATCAACTCCTTCCAAGTAGGCTTTTTGCCATACATTAAAATACCTACACGATATATTTTGCCCGCAAGCCAAGTAGTTCCTATGAATCCACCAATAAGCAATGCCATACTGGTGATAAGCTGCCAAACGGGAATGCCAGTATCGCCGACGCCATGTGCAATACGACCCATCATTACAATAGGCGATGTAAGTGGAAATAAGCTACCAAACACCGCAATACCGCTGTTCGGGTCGCTAACAGCTTTGGTCATAATAACAATACCAAAAATGATGGGCATGGTAATTGGCAACAATAAGCTTTGTGCATCTTGAGGGTCTTCGTTTACCGCACTACCCACAGCTGCAAAAAGCGAAGCATACAGTAAGTAACCACCCAAAAAGTAGAAGATAAACGCACCTAATACCAATGGAATATTGATGCTGTTTTTAATTTCTGCTAGTTTGCTAATAGCATCGCTACTAGCGGCCACAGAACCGCCGGGCATCATACCAGGGCCGGCAGCAGCTTGTTGTTGCATTTGTTCGCCTAGTTGCGGGAAAAACAGCGGTAGCAATAGTTGCAAGCCGAATACCAGCACAAACCAAATGATGAATTGTATTAAACCAACACTACCAATACCAATGATTTTGCCCATCATCAACTGAAACGGACGTACACTGCTAACCACTACTTCGGCAATACGATTCACTTTTTCTTCCATTACGCCACGCATTACCATAGAGCCATAAATGAACAGTACGATGTAGATTAAAAAACCGGAGATGTAACCAATGATATTGCTGGCAATAGCACCAATATCGCTTTCTTTTTCACCTTTAATGGTACTGTATTCAAGTTCTACCTCTTGTTGTAAGCTATCGAGTTGGCTGGTGGTAACATTCAAAGAGGTTTGTAGTCTGCTTTCTTCCAATACCCGATTCACACGGTTTTCAATACGTTGGCGACTCGCAATACCAATTTTTTTGTCGGATACAATCTGCATTTTTTCAGTTGGGGTATTCACAGGTGGTAATACCAAATAAGCATCGTATTGCTTGCTGGTAAGTAGCTGTTTCAACTGAGCGGTAGTGGTATCTTTCACGATGGTAAAACTTACATCTTCATCGCTTTTAAGGGCACCTTTTAAAATAGCAGCTTTATCGCTTACCGCCACTTTAATGGCATCTTCGCCATTAATGCTGAAGTAAATCATCAAAGCATAAAAGCCGAAAATAATTAGCGGTAATAAAATGGTACTGAGTAAGAAGGTACGCTTCATTACCCGAGTTAAAAATTCGCGTTGGGCTATTAATATTATCTTATTCATACTGTAGTAGCGTTAATGTTGATTAGAGCGGTTAAGTGCAACGTTGGCTAAGCAAAATTTCTGGAAATGCTATGGGTGTCTTTCACCAAACGAATGAAAATATCGTTGAGCGATGGTAGTACTTCCGTAAATCCGGTGATGGTCAAACCCTTTTGCATAAAGTATTGCAACAACTCGTTGTTGCTGGTACCTGCATCTTTTTGCAGCGTAAGGCTACCTTCTTTGCTTGCTTTCACTTGAAAGAGGTAGGTGGCCACCATTTCTGGCAACAACTGCCCTTCGTAGTTCAGTTCAAAAATGTTTTCTTTAAAATCGGTACGTACTTGTTGCACCGTACCATCTAAAATTTTCTTGCCTAAGTTCACCAGTACAATTTGATCGCATATTTCCTCAACCTGCTCCATACGGTGTGTGCTGAAAATAATGGTACTACCACCTTTCGCCAGCTCAAAAATTTGATCTTTAATCAAATTCGCATTTACAGGATCGAGGCCGCTAAACGGCTCATCGAGAATAATCAGTTGCGGGTTGTGCATTACCGTAGTTACAAACTGTAGTTTTTGGCTCATACCCTTACTTAAATCTTCCACCTTTTTGTTCCACCAGGTAGCCATATCTAGTTTTTCAAACCAATATTTTACCCGTTGGGTAGCCTCAGCTTTAGAAAGTCCACGCAGCTGCGCCAGGTACAAAACCTGCTCACCGATTTTCATTTTTTTGTAGAGGCCACGTTCCTCGGGCATGTAGCCAATTTGGCGGATGTGCTCCATGGCATTAAAAGGCTGCCCGTTAAACAATACCTGCCCCTCATCGGGGTAAAAGATGCCCGTAATCATACGCAGTAGAGTGGTTTTACCCGCTCCGTTCGGACCCAATAAGCCAAAAATGCTACCTTGTTCAATAGAAAAACTAATGTCGTCGACCGCTTTATGCGTTTGGTAATACTTCTTTAAGCCTTGTAAGGCTAGAATGGTACTCATGATAAGGTGTGTTTAGTGCAATGCGATAAAATTATACGATAAGTAGCCTTTACAGGCAAATGATTACGCACAAGCCAAGCCAATAGGATAAGCGGTACAAAACCAAGATAAAGGGATAAAAAGCCACCTTGCGGTAAAATAGAAACGCAATTGCTTAAAAACAGTACAAGATTTCATTAAACCACAGGCTTGGTGACAATTCGTTAATATCAGGGACGTTTTCGGAATAAGTTGCCCACCTAACTTTGCCATGCTAAAAAAATTGCTTATGCGTGGTAGCTTTACACTACAAGGTTTTGTACGTATCTGTTTGTGCTTAGTGCTATTAGGAAGTTTTGGAAAGGGTTGGGGGCAGATTGCTCAATTCAATTTCCCGGCAACCAACTCATTAGTTGTTTCAGCAAAAAACACTAATGTCTCAGTCTCTGATATATCTTTGACATCAGGCACAATTGAAACAAATATAACAACAGGAACTTATTTTCCTAATGAGCCCTATATCGAAGAATCAAATGGTTGGACAGCTACAAATCAAACTGACGCAAAAGCATTTACATTCACAATAACTGCTGGTAGCGGTTATGTGTTTAATATTACAAATGTCTCATTTAGAGCATATGCGACTAGTGCTGGGCCTACTGCATTTGGATTTGCTGTTGGTTCAACTAATATCTATTCAGTAAATGCTCCAGATGCGTCTTTAGTTGCTGTCAATCAAAATGTATCAGGTCAAAATAATCTTTCTAGTGCTACTATAAAAATACAAGGATGGTTAAATGGTTCTAGGACGTCAGCTGGTACAGGAGTTTTTAGACTTGACGATGTAGTAATTACGGGTACAGTTACTTCAACATCTACGCCCACTATTTCAACCGGCACCATCACAGGTAGTCCATTTTGCGTAACTAGCAGTGCTGGAAGTAGTACTATTAGTGTACCTTTCAGTACTACGGGTACTTTTTCTGGTGGCAACTTCACCGCACAGTTATCCAATGCCGATGGTACTTTCCCTGTAACACCAATAAGTATTGGTACGGGTACTAGTTCACCCATTAGTGCTACCATCCCTGCAAATACTGCCGCTGACACTAGATATCGTATTAGGGTGGTACATACTACCGATGGAGTCACCGGTAGTGATAATGGCGCTAACTTAACGGTTAATAATCCTATCACTATTAGTACACAGCCTGCGAATATCGGAATCTGCTCCGGTGCATCAGGCTCGTTCACCGTAGGTATTGCATCTGGCACACCAACCTATCAATGGCAAGCGAGTGCTAATGGCGTAGACGGTTGGGCGAATGTTGCGAACGGTACACCAACTGGAGCTACCTATACGGGAGCAACAACTGCTACTTTAAATGTAACAAGCACAAGTGGTTACTATTATAGAGTACTGCTTACCAATGGTGCCTGTGTAACAACATCTGATGTAGCACAACTTACCATTAGCGGCACAGCTCCTACGTTTAGTACACAACCATCCAATACAACAGGTACTACCGGCAGTACAGGTAGTTTTAACTTTACAGCTCTAGCAAGTGGTTCACCTACCTACCAATGGCAATACAGTGCCAATGGCAGTAGCGGTTGGGCTAATGTAGCCGATGCAACTCCTGCTAATGTAACTTATACGAACGCTACTACTGGCACCCTTACGGTAAATACCAATGCATCAACGAGTGCGGGCATTTTATACTATCGTGTAAATGCCACTGAAAATGGTTGTACAGGAACGAGTAATACTGCTACGTTAACGTTAAGTGCACCAGATTTCGTCAGTATTAGTGCTTTAAATACCGCCTATACTCAAAATTTCGATGCATTAACTTCTGGTTCATGGAATAATGGCACAACATTATTAGGCTGGTATGCAAGTGTATCAAGTTATGCTGCAGCTACTTCATCAAATACTAGTGGCGGACTTTTCGCAGTTAGCGGAACACCAAGTACTGATAAAGCTTTGGCAGTATTGAATACAAATGGTACAGGTACAATTTCTTATGGTGTCCGTTTGAGGAATGCGACTGGCTCTAATATTAATTATTTGTATTTGGAATATATTGGTGAGCAATGGAGAGATCAAAATAGTACAGGTGATAGTATTCAGGTTGCTTATTACACAGCTAGCACTGCTAATAACTTAAGTGCTTCTGGCTATACCAATATTGTTCCGCTCAACTTCGTTGCGCCAATAAACTCGAGTACAAATGCACTTGATGGTAATGTAGCTGCCAATAAACGTCTCATTGGTGGTATCATTGATTTATCTGCAAGTCCTTTAGCAAATGGAAACGAAATTATGATTCGTTTTCTAGATCTAAATGCTAATAATAACGATCACTTTTTAGCAGTCGATGATATTAGGATAGTTGCATTGAATACCCCGAATTACACGTTACCACTTGCTACATATGATAACCTATATATTGATGGTGCTTCATTTAATAGCGTTGTAGATATTAATACTACCATTAATAGGAGATTACTTATAAATAATGGCACACTACAAGTTAATGCTGGTAAACAACTGATTACAGCTAGTACCAGTAGCTGGAATTTCAATGGTAAATCAGTGCAGTTTAAAGCAAACAGTATTGATGGTTATGCTATTCTAAACAATACTGCAGGTGGTACTATCACAGGAGCTACTAACGTAACCGTTGAGCGGTTTATACCTTCAAAATCGGCTCGTAAGAATATATTCTTATCATCGCCGGTGGTGGGTAGTATTGCAAATGGTTGGCAACAGCAAATACACGTAACAGGTGCTGGTACAGGTGGCGATTTATGCCCCGATGGCAGTACTAAAAACAGTAATGGGTTTGATAGAACTCAAAGCAATAGTCCTAGCATTTTTAGCTACGATGCAACTACTGCTAGTCCTGCAACGCGTTGGGTAAGCATTCCTAATACTACAAGCAACACTACACCGGGCATAGGTTATCGTGTTGTTGTACGTGGTCCACGTAGTGCAGGCTGTGGCTTGTTAGACGGAACCATTGCAGCTCAGGCTGAGGTAACACTGGCTGCTGTGGGTACGTTGAATACAGGCAATACCAGTGTGGCTGTACCTGCTAGTACCGTTGGTAATGGCTTTTTCTTGGTAGGCAACCCTTACGCTGCTACGATTGATTTTAGTGCCACAGATTTCGCAACCATGCGTTCGAACAATAATATCAATGGTTCTTATTGGATGTATGATCCTAGTAATACTGCTAGTACTTCAGGTACTATCTACTCAACTTTTAATGCTGGTAGCTTTACTGGTGCACCTACAACGTTAACCAATGGTAATCGAATTGCTAGCGGACAAGCGTTCTTTATGCAGCGTACAAGCGGTACAGCTACTACGGTAAGTAATTTCTTCCAATCAAGCTATATCATTAGTGACCAACAAGCTGGTTTATTTAGAACACAAAACAATACACCATCTTGGACGGGCTTTGTACGCATCCGCTACGAGCAAACCAACAATACATATATAGGCGATGCTATTGTTCGTTACACAGCACCTGGTAATGATGTGTCTAATACACAAACAACCAACTACGATGCCATGAGCTTGAACACTGGTAATAATGTGGTTAACACATGGAAGGGTAGCACACGTTACAGTATACAAACTCGTCCCGACGATTTTGTAGCTGCTGATACAGTAGCGGTTGAAGTAACAGCAAGCAATGCCGGTACCTATCAACTCCGCTTCAGTGAATTTGAAAGCACTGCCAACGATATCTTCTTATTAGATGCATTTACCAACACGGTACATAATGTGAAACAACAACCATTGTATCCATTTACCGTAAGTGCCGATCCTACTTCACAAGGTAGTGGCAGATTTAAGTTGGTATTTAGAACCAATGCTACCTTACCTGTTCATTTCAATAGCATTGCTGCCAAGCGTACTGGCGAAACTACAGCACAGGTAAGTTGGACGGTACCAAACGATGCTGCCATTAATGTATACACCATAGAACGCAGCACCGATGGTAAGCGTTTCGAAGCTATTGGTACAGTTGCAAGCAAGCAACAACAGCAGCCTGAAACCTACCAGTTTACCGATCCTAAAGCAACCCAAGCTACCTTGTACTATCGTGTAAAAGCCAGTGCAACCAATGGTGCGTTCCGTTACAGTGCTGTAGCCAAGCTTAATGGCAAGGCTAGTCATGTAGCAGTGCAAGTGTATCCTAATCCGGTAACCGATGTAGTGAATGTAGTATTACCAACTACTGTGAAAGCTACCAGTTATCGTGTAGTAGATGCTACTGGTAAAGTTGTTGCTACCCAACAAGTGCAAGCATTGCCAGGCAGTACATTATCAATTGCCGCTGCTGCACTTACCCAAGGAACCTACTATCTTACCATTGTATTAGCCAATGGCGATACCGTTGTTGCAAATTTTGTAAAGTAAATGATAGCTTTTTTGCGTTAGGTGTGTATTTTTAACACATCTAACGCATCTTTGCAAAGCCATTTGAAAAATAAATATCACTCCCATGAAAAAGTTTTTATGCTTATTTGCGATTGCAGTATCTATTGCTACATTCGCTGTTGCACAGCCCGATGGTTTCGATGAAGTAGCTGCATCGCAAGATGTGCCTTTAGATGGCGGTGTATCGCTATTATTAGCAGGTACTGCGGCTTATGGTATTAAGCGTATGCGTAACAAGCAGCAACGCCAAAAATAATCACTGAAAAGAGTTTGTTGCTCTCTTATAATAGTATCACCTGTATTGTTTGTGTAACAAACAATACAGGTTTTTTTTATGATTGTTCTACACACTTACGTGTAAATGTTTGATAAGTTACAACCTTATCCGAATCGGGTTTCAAATAGCTTGTAGTGTAACACCCAGTACAAAGGTGTTGTAAGTTTACAGTGTCCTAGTGAAAAGCTTGTTCCAATAAGCTCACTACCAATATCCTACATCAGAAAAATCAAGCATGCCTTACTAGGTATGACTGTATAGCTGTTGCATATGACGCAGCTTCATTTTTCCACAACGTAGTAATTGGTAGTTGCAAAACAAAGGGTTGTTGGGTATCTGTTTTCACTAGAAACAACGTAGTAACCAATATCCAAATCCGTTTATGAAACAGTTATTACTCACCCTGCCAAAAACAGTAAGCTGGCCGCTACAAAAGTTAACCGTTACAACTTCTAAGCAGCCGAAACCCTTGCTCAGTACCCACGAACTGTACGAAGCAAGGTTCGAAAAAGAAACGATAACGCAAGTGAATATGCTTGCCTTACAAGGAGCTACTATTGTATGTATACTACTTACCATGGTAGGAGCTATTGCAACAATGCTCTTGTAAGTAATAATCGGTACGTATTACTTAAGATAGGGATGATTTAAGTTATGCGTAACAATGATGAACGACCTGAAAAATTTTGTGCGACTACACAAACCGTAACCTACGAAACACCGTAACTGTAGTTATAAATACAACGCTAACGTACTAAGTTATTAGCTGAGGGATACAGATAAAAACATATATACGTTAAATACTGTTGGAATGGTAACTACATTGAAAAACCATATAAAATCCAATATTGTATGAAGCCGTCAATTCGCTTGATTGTACTGCTCATTGTGGGCATGTTCTTATGCGCCAGAACTGGTGTATTTGGTAACGATCAAACCAAAAGCTTTACAGAAAATGTAGAAGCTAGTTACGAAGAAATGCAGCCCGGCTTGCACATTACACCCGAAGTAGCATTAGCTATTATTGTGGTAATTGGCATAGCTGCTAGCTTTCTGTTCATGGGGCGTTTGAAAGACGAAGATGAAGACGATTTGTGGACTGCACAGCGCCGCAAACGTGTTCAACCCATGCGTAAGTCTCACATGGCAATGAAATAGCATGGCACGCCTATAACAATAGTGCTTGCAATGAGCTGTACTACAAGCAAAGTAGCACATACATCATCATATTATTTTCATACAACTCAGTTTTAGGAAGAAGGAAGATTAAAAGCGGTAGCTATTCTTAGCAAGCCGCTTTTTTATTTACCGTAAGGTAATTACCTCAACACTTAAAGCATTTATCGATTTCTACACCATTACAAAGCAGTTGCAAGTATATTGAGGCAAACTTGTGAATATGCAATGTAAGCCTATTGCTTTTTTGGTGAGCATACTTGTATGCCTTACGGCAAATGCTCAATCGCTAAGCTACTACCTGCCCAATAACGTTACGTATAACAAAAACATACCTACACCTGCCAGTGTTATTGGTCATGAAGTAGGTGAGTGGCATGTAACGCATGATAAATTAGTGTACTACATGCGTGCCTTAGCTGCTGCGGCCCCCGATAGAATTAAATACGAAAAATTAGGAACTACTTACGAAGGCCGTGAGCAACTTGCCTTAATTATTACCAGCAGTAACAATCATAAAAATTTAGAACAAATACGCAAGCAACACTTGCAACTTACCAACGGAACTACTGCTAAGGTAGATGGCATGCCCGTGGTAGTTTGGATGGGTTTTAGCATTCATGGTAATGAAAGTAGCGGCTCTAATGCTTCTATGTTGTCGGCGTATTATTTAGCAGCAGCGCAAGGTGCTGCTATCGATAGTTTGTTACAACATACGGTAATATTATTAGACCCAAGTTTTAATCCCGATGGGTTAAACCGTTTTGCAAGTTGGGCAAATACACATAAAAGCATGACACCCGTTACCGACCCTGCGGCTCGTGAGTTCAACGAAATGTGGCCCGGCGGTCGTTTTAACCATTATTGGTTCGATTTGAATAGAGATTGGCTACCTGCACAACATCGCGAAAGTCAGCATCGCTTGCAGCTTTTTCATGCATGGAAACCCAACATATTAACCGACCATCACGAAATGGGTAGTAATGCTACTTTCTTTTTTCAACCGGGCGTGCCATCGCGTGTGAACCCTAACACACCGTGGCAAAATCAAGAACTCACAGGTGCTATTGCCAAGTTTCATGCTACTTTTTTAGATAGCATCGGAAGCATGTACTACACCAAAGAAGGTTTCGATGATTTTTATTACGGTAAAGGTTCTACCTATCCCGACATCAATGGTAGTGTAGGTATTTTGTTTGAGCAAGCGAGTAGTCGTGGCCATGCCCAAGAAACAGAAAATGGAGTACTTACATTTCCATTCACTATCCGCAACCAGTTCACCACAACCTTATCAACATTAGCAGCAGCGCAGCATTTGCGTACTACATTGTTGCAGTACCAAAATAACTTTTATGTACAAGCAATGAACGATGCGAAAGCAGCTACTACCAAAGCCTATGTAATTGGCGATACCAATGATAAAGGCAAAACAAAAGCTTTCGTACAAATGCTGTTACGTCATCAAATAGAAGTGTATGAACTGAATACGCAGCTAAAGCAAGATGGCTTACAATTTAATGTTGGTGCTGCTTACGTAGTGCCTACGAACCAAACACAGTATCGTTTAATCAAAACCATATTTGAAAAAAATACCACCTATAAAGACAGTCTTTTTTACGATGTAACTGCATGGACAATGCCTTTGGCCTTTGGCATTCCTCATGTAGCGGTAGGCGCTAATTATACTAGCTTTATGGGCAAAGCAATTACCCAAATTACAGCGCCAGAAGGTAAGTACCTTACGGTAAATAATGCCGTGGCTTATGCATTCGACTGGACTGAGTTTGAAGCACCTAAAGTGTTGCAGCAGTTATTGAACAAAGGCTTAAAAGTTAAAGTAGCCACGCAGCAATTTCAAACCAATACTGCTATTGGTAAAAAGCGATTTAGCTATGGAAGTATCGTTATTCCTGTACAAATTCAATCAATGTCACATGCTGCTATACAAACCTTATTGCAGCAAGTTGCTACAGAAAGTAATGTAACCATTTATGGATTATCAACCGGTTTTGCCAACGATGGTATAGACTTAGGTAGCCCTAGTTTAGCAACTGTTAAAAAGCCAAGCGTAATGATGTTTGGCGGTAACGGCACATCTCCTACCGATGTTGGCGAAATATGGCACTTGCTAGATACACGCTTTCAGGTGCCCGTTAGTATTGTTGATGTGGAACGCTTTAACAGTGTGAATGCAAATAGATACAATGTAATTATTATGCCATCGGGTGGTTATAATACGCTTGATAAAGCAGCACAAGAAAAATTAAAAGCATGGGTTAGTAACGGTGGAACACTGATAGCTACAGAAGATGCTACTAAGTGGTTAGCTACAAATGGACTTACAAAAGTGTTATTTGCTAGCGACGAAGCAAAACGTGATACCACTCAAAACTTACCCTTCTACTTACGCAGCGATGAAATGCGTGCTAAAGAAATGACAGGCTCATTGTTTGAAGCTGCACTCGATACTACGCATCCGTTGTGTTATGGTTATACTACACCAACTGTAACTATTTTCAAAAGTAATACGCTGTTTATGGATCAAAATAATAGTCCATACGATAGTCCGGTGATGTATACCAATAACCCTTTACAAAGTGGTTATGTATTTAGAGCTTATAAAGATAAAATCAAAAATTCGGCTGTGATTAATATTGACAATGTTGGGCGTGGCAGAATTATTTCTATGGTTGATAATTTGAATTTCAGAGCATTCTGGTTAGGAGCAAGTAAGTTGTTTATGAATGCTATTTTCTTTGGTGATGTTACACGTAATTAATCATTTACCGTAAGGTATGGTATGTGTATTGCATATATGGGGCGGCCGCAGGCCGCCCCATATATATGTATAGCAGCTTACGCAAATAAAAAGGCAATATCATCGGCAGTAAGCTGTTTAATGAAGCCTGCATCTTCGGTAATAAGCTCATCGGCAACACGTTGCTTGCGTTGTTGCAGTTGTAATATTTTCTCTTCAATACTGTCTTTACAAATCATACGATAGGCAAACACATGCTGTTGCTGCCCGATACGGTGTGTTCTGTCAATGGCTTGCTGTTCGGCGGCAGGGTTCCACCAAGGATCAACCAAATACACGTAGTCGGCAGCGGTGAGCGTTAAACCAACACCACCAGCTTTTAAACTTATTAAGAAAATTCTTTCTTCATTGGTTTGCTGAAACTGTTGTACTAAATCCATACGTGTATGTGCTGCTGTGCTACCATCTAAGTATAAGAACGGTATGTTGTATTGCGAAAGCATGGCGGCAATACGTTGTAGCATACCTGTGAATTGAGAGAATACCAATACTTTATGCTGTTGATGATGCAACTGTAATTCTTGCAACAATGCTTCCATTTTTGCGGAGGTAAAACTACCATCGGCATATTCAGGCACAAGCTGTGGTGCATTACAAATTTGACGCAGTCTGGTAAGTGCTTCTAATATGTACATGGTATTTTTGCCTACACCATCGGTTTGTATTTGTGCAGTTAGCTTTTGTTGATATCTGGTTTTTACTTCATCGTATACAGCTTGCTGATCGGCATGCATACGACACCATAAGATACTTTCTGTTTTTGCAGGCAAGTCGGTAGCCACCTGTTGTTTGGTTCGCCGCAATAAAAACGGATGTAATATTTTCTTTAATTGTTTAGCCCTATTGTTGTCATTAAACTTATCGATCGGTATGCTAAATTGTTGTGTGAAAAATATAGGTGTACCTAATAAACCTGGTTGTGCCCATTGAAATTGACTGTACAATTCATCTGTATTATTTTGAATCGGGGTACCGCTTATCAGCAATCGATTTCTACTTTGTAATGCGTGCAAAGCTTTTGTTGCAAGTGCATTTTTATTTTTAATGCTATGACTTTCGTCGGCAATTACATAGCCCCAAGCATTATGTTGTAATATGTCAATATCAGTACGAACAGTACCATACGTGGTAAGTATCACCTGATGTTTTGTAGCACTAATAGTTTGCCAATTTCTATTGCTACCATGATAAATACTATAACAAATTTGAGGTGCAAATTTTTGTAACTCGGCCTCCCAGTTGAAGAGTAATGAAGTGGGGCACACCACTAAATGTTGTTCTTGTGGGTAAGTATGGATTAGGTATTGTAAAAAGCAAATCGTTTGTAATGTTTTACCAAGTCCCATATCATCTGCAAGGCAGCCACCTAAATTCCAGCTATCTAACAAGCACATCCATCTAAAGCCAGCTTCTTGATAAGGGCGTAATGTTGCATGTATACCTTGCGGTAAATGAATAGGCTTGTGTTGTTGCTCCAAATATTGTTGCCATGCTATTTCATGTAACGATACATCGTTATTGGCGAGTTGTGGTAGTTGTTCAAGTAAACTAAAATGACCTTGATGCAGCGAGATGGTATCGTCTTTAACAGTGCCTAATAAAAACAACCAACCATACTGTTGTTGCCAGTTATCGGGAAGTACACCAAGTGTTCCATCTTCTAATAGTAAGAGCTGCTCTTTATGTTGAAAGGCCTTTTGTAAGCTATGCAGCGATACTGCTAGTGTGCCAAAATGTACGCTAGCACTTATTTTAATAGTATGATCATCTTTAATGCGTTGTAAGGTAATGGTAGGTGTATGTGGGTTGTACTTAAAATGTTGTAACTGTGTGAAGCCACTTACTTCTATAGCTTGTGCTTGCATGGTTCTATAGAACTTCACCAGCCATTGATTTTTTTCAGCTTCTTTAAATGGTAAGTAACAATAGCCTTGGCTGCCTTGCTGAGCGAAGCTTTTATGTGTTGCTTTTATGGTGTTCCAAAGTTGTTGCTCTGCTGCTTTGTTGCGATGAATAATGTACTGTGTAGTTGCTTCTTGTACAATAAAACTATCAGTTGTATCTTCAGGCAATTCAAATTGCTGATAACTAAATTGCGGCGTAATCATTAAAAAACTAGCATTCAATTCGCTGAGTTTTATGCTTGCTGTAGGTAATACATCAATATGAATTTTTTCAAAAAGTATATCGGCTTGTACTGGATAGTGTTGTTGTAGTGGCAGCAAATGATGCTCAATTAAAAATGATACATCGTTCGCATGTACTTCAAAATAGCCCTTCGGGTAGCGTAGCAATACATCAATATCTTTTTGTTCCGGTATAAAAAATTCATTCCTACTCTTTAACAAGCCACCTACCACCGAAAATTCATTCGGCGAAAAAATAGTTTCACCTACTTGTAGGCCAAGCATTAATCTGTACTTGCCCATAGTTGGTTCTACTACCTCAAAATGTAAGCGGGGTACAATGGTACTGATCGCTGCAGGCTTAACCTCACTTGTAGTAATTAACAGCGGATCAATAAACTCATAATACAGCGGCATTAAATGCAAGAAAGGTCGCATTTGCTGTAGTCCCTTTAAAACATAACGTTGTTTTGCTTGCAACAATGCTTGTTCATCGGTAAGATGTAATGTTTGTAAGTATTGCTGTATATGCTCTTGCGTAAGTTGTTGTAAGTAGTAGAAAACACCTTGCGGTAAATATTTAAAATCTGCTTTTAAATTATTGAGTTGTAGTGGTATTGATTTAAGTGAAAATGTTTTGGCATTCTCTTGAATCAGTAATTTTTTAACCTGAATGTTTTCAGGTTTTCTAATGTCTAATAATAAGCCTGCTGTTGTTCTAAGTTTTGTAGCCATGGTTGTTACTCGCAAAGGCTGCAAGATTACGAAAGCAAATAGTAGTACCAATAAAAACAGCGATAGTAATTACTATCGCTGTTATCATTTACCGTAAGGTGTTTTATTTTATACTCAAAGCCCAATCGAAGAAGTTGTCAACATCTTTTTTGAACTGAATCATATCTGGAATATTTATATAATACATGTGTCCGGAATTGTAGAAGAAGTGTTTTACATTGCTTTGTAATTCGGGGCGTAAAAACATGTGTGCTACATCGTATTTAGCAGTGAAGTAAGGTGTTGCAAAATCGTAATAGCCACTACCAACATATACTTTAAGGGCAGGGTTTTTATGCATGGCATCACGAAGGCTTTCAGCCACATTTAAAAACTGATTTTGAACATTGTTATAGTTCCAAGGATACACACTGCCGAAAATGTTGTAAGGCTTTTCATCTTTAAAGTTTAAATGCTTTTGAAAATAGTCGTTCATAGCACTTGTAAATGGCCCGTCAATGTTTGTGAAAGATGGATCATAGCTTACATTCTCTCCTGCATCATCTAAATCTCTTCCGGTAAAACGTGCATCTAACCTGCCAATGGTTAAGCCATCTTTTCTGCGTAGTTCTTTGTAGAATCTATTCTCTTCAACACGCAAGTTTGCTTGTAAAATATATGCTTTGCTTAAACCCGTATAGTAGCTCATTTTTTCTGCTACTTTTTCTTTTTCTGCTGCAGTAAGCCAATCACCTTTTAGTAATGCAAGCGCATATTCATTCATTGCAAAAGCCTCACTTTCTTGTAATGCTTTTTGTAGGTTCTGTTGTAATTCAGGCGCTAGCTTTTTATGATACCAAGCAGCTGCTGTGTACGATGGTATGTATAAAGCTCTCGGCAAATCGTTACCTACATAGTAATCGTTAGTGCCGAAATTAAGCACGGGAGATATTAAAAAAATACCATTGATGTAAATGCGATAGCTGTCTTGCAAATATTTCGCTAAGCCCGAAGCTCTAATGGTGCCGTAACTTTCACCAGCCAAAAACTTAGGCGAGCCCCAACGTTCGTACTTGCTTAAAAAGCTTCTGATGAAATTGCCAACGCTTTGAACATCTTCTACATAGCCATGAAATTGCTTTGGATTTTCGCCACCTGCTGCTCTACTGAAACCAGTAGCTACAGGGTCTATAAACACCATATCACTTTTGTTGAGCCAGCTATATTCATTGTCTATAATATCGTAAGGTGGTGGGGTTGCAGTACCATCGTTTTCAAGTTTTACACGCTTAGGGCCAAGTGCTCCCATGTGTAACCATACAGATGAAGAACCAGGACCACCGTTAAATGCAAACGTAACAGGTCGTTTTGCTGCGTCTTCACCATCTTTTTTGTAATAGGTGAAAAATACTTTTGCAATTGTTTTACCTGTATCATTTTTTAAATCTAAGTAACCCGTGTGTGTGGTGTATGCAATTGTTTTACCTGCTACGGTATTGGTGCCTTTACTCACAGTAGCAGTAATGCCCATTGGTAGCGTTTCGATACTTGTTTTTGCAAGATTAGGTTGTGCCCAAACCTGCATGCCGTAGCAACAACTCAAAATGAATAATAAATGCTTCATATGGTTCTGTATTATGCTTGTAAGATAATTGATTGTAACATCTGAAACACAGTGAGTCAAAATCATGCGGCGAAGTTTTATGTTACGTAGGTAATTACAACCATTTACACGCTATAATGTTAGTATTAGCATGGAACTACAACATATTGATAAAGCTACCATTGCAAGTTGGGATCGGTTTTACAGAGCCAACGCTATTAATGCTTTGGTAGGTGTTAAACCTGTTAGTTTAATTGGTACCATAAGTGCAGATGGCATACCGAATGTAGCTGTGTTTAGTAGCATCGTACATTTAGGGAGTAATCCTACATTGATTGGTTATATCAATCGTCCAAGGGCTGCAGCACCCGATACACTTGCTAATATAGAAGCTACAGGTGTGTACACTATTAATCATATACACGCCACATTTGTAGCACAGGCACATCAAACAAGTGCTAAATATCCTTCAGAGGTCGACGAGTTTGATGCTGTTGGTTTAACGCCCATTTACCGTAAGGGTTGTATTGCTCCTTTCGTGCAAGAAAGTATGTTGCAGTATCAATTACAATTAGTAGAAATTGTTCCAATACAACACAACGGTACATTTTTGGTGATTGGTAGTGTTGAAAATATTTGGCTGCCGAACAACGCATTACAAGCGGATGGCTTTATTGATGTTGCAAGTTTGGGCGCTGTAAGTAGTGCTGGTAACGATGCTTATTATACCACACAATTGTTACAACGTTTTGCGTATGCTAAACCATAAAAAAGAGCAACACTTATGTTGCTCTTTACAGTTGCCGATAACTACCTTACGGTAAATGTTTATTCACCCTCAACAACGCTAGATTTTTTGCGATAGCTCTTAGGTGCATCACCACACATTTTAACAATGCGAGGTGTGAATGTACCTACGATGGCTACCAAATCTTGCTGACTTTCCATTACTGTTTCAATGTTTTTGTAAGCAAAGGGTGCTTCATCTAAACCACCACCAAGTAATGTTACACCATGTTGTGCAAGCACTTCTTGCAGTTGCTTTTTAGTAATACTTTTCAATGCTTCTGTTCTGCTCATTTGTCGGCCAGCACCATGCGAAGCAGAGTTGATAGCAGCAGTTGCACCTTTACCTTTTACAATAAATCCATTCGCAGTCATAGAACCCGGAATAATGCCTAGTACATCTTTACCAGCCGGCGTTGCACCTTTTCTATGCACAATTACTTCTTCGCCGTTCAGTGTTTCTTTCCAGGCAAAGTTGTGATGGTTTTCTACCATTCTAATGGGTGGCATACCTAATTGCTTTGCAATTTTCGCATGAATGATGTGATGGCATGCCGAGGCATAGTTACCAGCAAGATTCATGGCCAACCAATATGCTATACCATCTTCATCGTTCATAGAAAGCCAAGCTAAGTGAGCTGCTTCTTGTGGTAGCTTGCATTGCTGCATGGCTAATTGTGTGTAATGATTAGCGATAGTTGCTCCCAAAGCTCTTGAACCAGAATGCGACAACAATCCAATATAATCTCCCGGAGGAACTTGTAACGTTTCATCGTACGCACGAATGGTAACCTTCCCAAATTCCACGAAGTGATTCCCGCTGCCCGAACTCCCCAGTTGCCTCCATGCCTTATCGTGCATTTTTTGTAACAAGGGTAATGCTTTAAACAACGGATCTTCCAACACTTCGTGGTTAGCTGGTTTGGCAAATTGTGCACCACTACCGAATAAGGTAGCTTCTCCAATTTCTCTAGCGAAAAATTGTGGCTTTTCATCGAGCAGTTGGGTAGGCATATCAAAAATGCTTAGGCACATTCTGCAACCAATATCAACACCTACACCATACGGAATTACAGCATTGCGTGTTGCTAATACACCGCCTATTGGTAAGCCATAACCTTGGTGTGCATCGGGCATCAATGCACCTGCAACACTAATGGGTAAGTGTGCGGCAGTATTCATTTGCCGTAAGGCACCTTCTTGAATATGTGCTTCACCATAAATACGCACTGGTACTGGCTCGGGTTGTAGTGCTATTACACTGTTTGTTGTAGGCATTAATTTTTGTGCTACCATACTCCAATGCTCATCGTTTAAAAATGCTTCGGGTGTAGCTAAAACTGTTGTTAACAGCGCTATTACTTCGGCTTTTGTTTGATGCTTGCAGTGTTGCTGTACTGCTTGCATGGCTACTGGTATTACTGGCGATTCAGGATAACCTAAAGCTCGTAGCTCTTTTGCTGTGATGTTTGTTGTGTTCATAACATCGTTATTGAAATTAAAAAATAAGCCTCGCAAAACACTTGCGAGGCTTGTATTGAAACCATTGCTGCAGTCAATGGTAGATACTCACGTGTTGCAAGTGCTAAAAAAAATGTTGTTATACGGGTATTTATAAAACCGTGTTGGTTGCGTAATACGTTCGCTACTAATATTCAAATGCATATAATAAGGTATTAAAAAACCCTGCACTTGTGGGGCAGGGTTGAATGATATTATAAAATTGTAATTCACTACAACACACTGCCGCACAACGCATTACTACTGCGCCAAGCTTCGTTTTTGTATGTTGCTGTAAATAACATATGTGTAATTTTTAACACTGCAAAGTTGTGTGTGTTGATTTGATATTTCCAAATTTTTTTAATGATTTACAGAACACAGCGAGTTTGAACAAAAAAAATATCAATTGAAGCCTTATAATACCTTTGCACAAATATTCTGTAGTGTTAGCAAGTATTCTTCTCATCACACCTCCTTTTACGCAACTAAATACGCCTTATCCGGCAACTGCTTATTTAAAAGGATTTTTAAATACTAAGGGTATCGGCAGCTTTCAAGCAGATTTGGGTATTGAGGTTACACTACAATTGTTTAGTAGCCAAGGATTAAAGCAAATATTTAGTAAGCCCTTACGGGTAAATGAGTATGATGAAAATATACAGCGTATATACACCCTACGTAATGCGTACTTACAAACGATTGATGATGTAATTCTCTTTCTGCAAGGCAAAAATCCAACCCTTGCACATTTCATAGCAAGGCGTAATTTTTTACCTGAAGCGAGTCGTTTTGCACAGTTAGACGATTTAGAATGGGCTTTTGGAACGATGGGTGTTGAAGATAAAGCAAAGCATTTGGCTACCATGTATCTTGAAGATATTAGCGATTATATTAAAGCTTGTATTGATCCACATTTTGGATTTAGCAGGTATGCAGAACGATTAGGTAGAAGTGCCAATAGCTTTGATGCCCTGCACGATGCTTTGCAACAGCCATTGTCTATGGTTGATACTATTTTAATAGAGTTACTCGAACAGTATTTGCAGCAGGTACAGCCGCAGTTGGTGGCATTATCGGTTCCATTCCCCGGTAATTTGTTTGCATCATTACGTTGTGGGCAATACATCAAAAGCAAGTATCCGAATATTAAAGTAGCAATGGGTGGTGGCTTTGCAAATACAGAGTTACGGAGCTTAAAAGATGTGCGTGTATTTGAATACTACGATTTTATTACGTTAGACGATGGTGAAGCACCCATAGAAAATTTATACTTATACCTAAACAACCATATTGCTGCTAACGAACTTAAAAGAACTTACTTATTACAAGAGGGTGAGGTCGCTTACATTAACAATGCGAGCTGCAAAGATTATAAGCAAGCCGAAGTAGGTACACCTGACTATAGTGATTTTAAATTAGATAGTTACTTGCAAGCCATTGAAATCATGAACCCCATGCATAGCCTATGGAGTAATGGCCGATGGAATAAATTAACAATGGCACATGGTTGTTATTGGGGCAAGTGTACCTTCTGTGATGTATCACTCGATTATATTCGGTTATATGAACCTGTTGCTGCTAAAACTATTGTAGATCGTATGGAGCAACTCGTTGCACAAACGGGGAACAATGGTTTTCATTTTGTAGATGAAGCAGCACCACCAGCTTTAATGCGTGAAGTGGCATTAGAAATTATTCGTAGGCGTTTGGTGGTGAGTTGGTGGACGAATATTCGATTCGAAAAAAGCTTTACAAGAGATCTTTGTTTGTTACTAAGAACATCGGGCTGCATTGGTGTATCTGGTGGGTTAGAAGTTGCGAGTGATCGTTTGTTGGCACTGATACAGAAGGGAATTACTGTAGCACAGGTAGCTCAAGTGAACCGTTATTTCACCGAAGCCGGCATTATGGTGCACGCTTATTTAATGTACGGTTTCCCAACACAAACAGCACAAGAAACAATCGACTCGCTTGAAATGGTACGTCAGATGTTTCAGGCAGGAGTATTACAATCTGCTTTTTGGCATCAGTTTGCTATGACAGCTCATAGTCCTGTTGGGTTAGCTCCTGAGAAGTTTGGTGTACATAAAGCAGCCGATATAGCTATTACCTTTGCCGATAACGATGTACAACATATCGATCCTTCAGGAGCCGATCATGATAGTTTTGGCTATGGATTAAAAAAATCGTTACTGAACTATATGCATGGTATTGGTTTTGATCAACCATTACATACTTGGTTCGATGGTTTGAAAGTTCCTAAAACAACAGTTACACCTACTTACATACAAGATTGCCTTTTAACCGATGCCGTACCTGTATTTAAGCCTACTGCCAAGGTAGTTTTTATTGGTAACATGCCTACGGCAACTATTTTCACGAAGAGTAAAAAAGGAAACACTTGGGAAATGATGGAGCTGCAGTTTCATACAATGCGTGAAGTGGTGCAGATACAACTTACAAAACAAGAAGGTGAATGGCTTATTACGCAGTTACCTCAATGGAGCATTTACGCAAGTGAACAACTGACTACTTTACAGCAGGTGAAAGAAAGTTATGAAGTTTTCGGACTATATGATTTTGAGTTGTTTTGGGATAAAAAGCCGATGAGTACCTTACACCGTGTTGGCGTACTACGGTTGTAATTAAAACAACCTGATTTGCTGGCCTGGCCGTTTAAATTGAGTGCTATCTAAATCCCAACGTTCTTGATTAAGACTGTACCGTTGATTGTATTTTTTAAACTGCTGCCGTACCAAATCACCAATAGGTCCTTCGCCTTTCATACGTGTGCCAAAGCGGCTGTCATTTACCTTACCACCATGCCCCGATTCAATGAAATGCCAAACCTTATCGGCACGGTCGGGGAAATTTTTATACAGCCAATCATGAAATAAAAATTTAATAGCACCATTTAAACGAACAAATGTATAAGCACTAAATACTGCCCCAGCATTACTCGCCGATTGTAGTATTTGTTGCAACTCATGTTCATTCAAGCCTGGTATCATAGGCCCTGCCATAATGCCCATACGTATACCAGCTTTACTTAGTGTTTCAATTATGCGTAAGCGTTGTGCAGCTGTAGTAGTGCGAGGTTCCATTACACGCCGTAATGGTTCGTTAAATGTTGTGATAGATACAAGTACACTTACCAATTTGCGTTCTGCCATACGTTGTAGTAGCGCTGTATCTCTCAGTATACCTGCATTTTTGGTAATAATACCTACGGGTTGATGGTACTTATCGCACACTTCTAATAACTGCTTTGTAAGTTGAAATTTTTGTTCTGCAGGTTGATAGCAATCTGTATTACCGCTCAAACTAATAGGTACACCTTGCCACGATGGATGTGCTAAAAACTGTTGTAATAAAGCTGGTGCATTCTGCTTCACAATAATCTTGCGTTCAAAATCTAAGCCAGCACTGTAGCCCCAGTATTCGTGAGCATTACGAGCATAGCAATAAATACAACCATGTTCACAACCTTGGTAAGGATTCATGCTATAAAACATTTGCACATCAGGACTATCTACTTTGTTTACCAGCGACTTTGCTTGCGATATAATGTAGTTGGTAGCACTGTTGGGCAACTCCCAATCGTCAATAGCTTCAACATGCATGCGTTCATGTGTCTGCGCTAAAAATTTATTCTCCGTATTTATTTGAGCACCACGCCCTTGCAAGTAGGGTCCCGCAGTAGTTTTAACAGTAGCCTTCGGTTGTAGGTTGGGGTTACCTTGTTGCATATTAGCCGAATAATTGAGTTTGTGTAACAACAGTTTTTTGCGTGATGCCAGCTAATTGAAATTGGTGTAGTGTAGTATAGTTTTTTTGTAATGCATTACGTCGTAGCAATACTACTTTGTCTGTAATACACCTTGCGGTAAATGGTTGATGCTCGTACGCTTTCCAACCTTGTTCGTACTGCCAGGCTTGTAACTTTCGTGCAATGGTAATATGTGGCGTTGTGATGAAATGTGGTTTATTAAGTTTGTCTAGCGTAAGTAGTCGTTGCATACCACGCAAGTGTTTTACTAGTGGTACAATACTGTTGTTGCTTGTTACTTTACAGTAAATGGTATGTGTAGGAAAACTACCAAACCCTGCTGTAGCAATTGTTACAGGTGTATGCTGTTGCAAATAGCGTTGCAACTGTTGTATAATATTTTGTTCTGCTAAGGCAATTTGCGAAAAACTTACAAGCGTAATATGCGGCTTGCTAAATGCAGCAGGCGGGTGATCGTACGTATTGGCAAATGCTTGTTTCACTTGCATCACCTGCTCTTCCATAGCTGGTGCAAGATTTAGTACTAATAAGTATTCATTAACAGTGCCCCAACTATGTTGAGTACTTATGGGTTGTCGCCCTTGTGTAAATGGATGTTGCATGGCGAAGCTACATTTACTGTAAAGTAATTTTTATAATAAGTTGAGCACTAGGTTGTGTTTGGTATAAGCATATTGCTGTAGCAACATGATGTAATTTTTCTGCTGGTATGCAGTGTAGTGCTTGCATGCTTTGTATCGGAAGTACCCCTTGTTGTAACGTGCAATGAATATGCACCAGCCACTGCGATAGTGTACTTACTTGCTGGCGACTTATATTATACAATAGTTTAACCAACAACGCTTCGGCATGCGAAGCAGCACTAAAGCCTGCTAGGGTAAGTAGGGTGCCATCGGTAAGTTGGGCACTAATAAGGTATTGTTGTGTAGCAATATTACTAGTGGTATTGTGAAGCGATACAATGCTGCTGTACATAAACAAATTTTTAAAAACTAAAAATATTGGCATAAAATTGCTAAAAAAATTAGTTTTCTCAAAATAAAATTTCAGCGTATGTCAAATAGTTTCAAAGCGGCCTATAACGGCACTAAGCATTTTACACAGCAACAGGTGCGTACAGCTAATGCTACGGGCTTTGGTGCTGCTGCCGACGATTATGCCGAGCGTGGTATTGATCTGAATGAACACCTCATTATGAATAAGCCTGCTACCTTCTTTTTTCGGGTGAATAATAACACGATGGCATCGGCAGGTATTCATAAAAACAATGTGTTGATTGTAGATAGAAGTATTCGACCAGCCGACGGAAAAATTGTAGTAGCTACCATTGATGGTGAATTGCTTATTCGGCGTGTACTGTTGCGTAATGGCAAGCTCATGCTAACCATTGATGGCGATGCTCAAAGTTGGGTAGCTATCAACGAGTTTCAACAAATAACGGTATGGGGTATTGTTACCTGTGTGATTAATATGATAGAGCCCGCTTTACTGAAATATGCCAATGCTGGAATGTAGTAATTGGGTACTTGGTGCATGTTGTAGCATAATGATATAGTGTATGAAAGCCATTGTAGATTGTAATAGTTTTTATTGTGCTTGCGAAACCGTATTCAGGCCCGATTTAGATGGTAAGCCTATTGTTGTGTTAAGCAATAACGATGGCTGCGTGATTGCCCGAAACGATCCTGCGAAAGCATTGGGCATTGGTATGGCTGGTCCTTACTTTAAAGAAAAACCTATTATTGAAAAGCATGGTGTAGCTGTATTCTCATCGAACTATAATTTATATGGCGATATGAGTCGCCGGGTGATGGATACCCTTGTACATCTCATGGGCGATGCCGCATTGGTAGAAGTGTACTCTGTTGATGAGGCTTTCTTAGAACTATCTCATATACCTACAGTATCGTTGCCAACGTTCATTGAAGAGATACGTGACACGGTAGCAGCATGGACGGGTATTAAGGTGTCTATCGGCGTGGCTCGTACCAAGGTGCTTTCTAAGGTAGCGAATCGTTTAGCAAAGAAAAATAAAATAGCTACTAATGGAGTGCTTATACTAACCGATATCATTGCAGAACAGCATGCATTACAAAATACCGCTATTGATGATGTATGGGGTATCGGTAGAAAATATGCTACTAAGCTTAAGAGTATTGGTATTACAAATGCCTTGCAATTACAACAGCAGCCATTGCAATGGGCGCAACGTCAGTTAGGTGGGGTAGTGGGTATGCGGTTGCTACGTGAGTTGCGTGGCGAGCCTTGTATTGATATGAAGGCTCCACTCGAAGAAAAGCAAATGATTGCTACCACTCGCATGTTTGGTATTCCTGTAACCGATTTAGAAAGTATTCGGCAGGCCGTTGCAACCTACACCAGTCGTGTTGCCGAAAAATTACGCAGGCAATATGCATGTGCTACGCAATTACATGTGTTTGTAGTGCCTAAAGAAGCCAAACATCCTGATGGTCGCTTTCGGCATGGCCCTACATGGAGTGCAACAGTAGCCTTGCCGCATCCCACAAATGTTGCACATGAACTTATTCGTCCGGCATTGCAATTGGCGGAGCAATTATTTAAGCCGGGGTATGTGTATAAAAAAGCAGGCGTAATGGTATCGGGTTTGTGCAGCATGCATCAGATTTCGAACGTGTTGTTTGATGTAACACCTCAAGCTTCGGCAAGTGCCGCCAAGGCACAGCAGCTACAACAACTGATGGCTGCCATGGATAATATTAATTTTTCGCATCGTAACGATATGGTGAAGTCGGCAGCAAGCGGCACTACTCGTAATTGGAAGATGCAACAAAATTTTAATAGTCCACGTTACACTACCCGTTGGGAAGAAATGTATGTACTTACGTAAATGCTACGCTGTTAGAACAACGTATTGTTTTGAAAAGTCGGTTTTATTAAATGTGTATGCATATCACGATTCATTGCATCTACCATGTATACAGTGAGTTCTGGCGAGTAGGTTTCGTCGTGCATGTGCATGAAAAAATAGATTGATTCAACGCCTTGCTGCATCCAGTAGTGCATGCGTTGCATCCAAGCATCGGCACGGGTGTAGTCGGTAGGGTGTAGGCTGTTACCAACATATCTGATAAATACTTTCGGAATCGTAAGGTGCATATGGCAGCAATCTCTGCGGCCAGCAGCATCGGTAATAACCAAGCCAATATTCATTTGCCGTAAGTGCACCAACAAATCGTTCCAGTGTTCTGGTTGTGCAAACCAATCGGGGTGGCGCACTTCTACAAAAAAGGTGAGGTCGGTAGGCAAATTAGCGAGGTAGGCAAACAAATCGGCTTTTCGGGTAGGGGCATAATACTCACTTACCTGAATGAAAATAGGACCTAAATGTTCTTCAAAAGCTACTACACCTGCTAAAAAAGCTGTTGTTAAAGCATCTTTCCCTTGCAAGCTGCCGCGGTGTGTAACGCCTTGATACATTTTGGGGCAGAATAAAAAAGAGCGTCCTGCTGCTTTGGCTTTCCATTTGGCAATGGCTGCTGCATCGTACACTTTATAGTGCGTGGCATTCAGTTCTATGCTGTTATAGTGCTGCACATAATGTTGCAAATAATCTTTCTCTTTGGTTTTGGGCGGATAAATTTTGCCCACCCATTCGGGGCGGCCCCATTTGGCACAACCTAAGTATAATGTAGTGGCTTGGGTACTGGGCTTCGTGAAAAACTGCTGATTCCAGGCGGGTTCAGGTGCTAATGATAAGTCTATACTCTGCAGTAAATGTGTATCTACACGGCCAAATTCCATGAATACTTTTTGCCAAAGCTACGTAGGCTGTGCGTGGGCATTTACCGTAAGGCAATAAAAAATCTCTCCGAATGGAGAGATTTTCAAAGTTTTCAGCGTTTGGGTACTGTGTGGGTATTAAAAAACGGACATTAATAATGTACCAAACCTAATGCCAACCGTTGGAATGCTTATAACTCATTGATTATCAATAGTGGCGAACTGATTTTTGTGTACGCTTGTTTCATTTTGGGAAAAAAATAATTCATTTTGGGAGTTGCTACTTTCGTAAGCTAGTTGCATTAGTGTGGCTTGCTTTTTTTATCTTCGCCACCTTGCCATGGGTTTATTATATATTCATTGCATTAAGACAATTTAGAAATACACACGTTTTATCGTAAAATCAAAGGAAAAGCATGGAAATTACTGCCATTATAGTAGGAATTGTAGCACTGGCGGCGGGCATTGTTGCGGGCAAATTCATTTTCGCTAAAAACACACAGAAGCAAATAGACGAAGCCAACTTACAAGCTCAAAATATTATTAAAGAAGCCGAGTTACGAGCCGAAACAATTAAAAAAGAAAAGCAGCTAGAAGCAAAAGAAAAGTTTGTACAACTGCGTGCCGAACACGACAAAGAAGTGAACGAACGCAATCGTAAGATTAGTGAGGTTGAAAACCGCATCAAGCAAAAAGAAATTACCATTAATCAGAAAGAAGCATCGTTAGAAAAGCAAATCAAAGACAACGATGCTATCAAAGACAATCTGAACCGACAGATTGAAGTGGTAAATCAAAAGCGTACAGAACTTGAAAAACATCAGGAAGAGCATATTCGCCGCCTCGAAAAAATTGCAGGTCTTACTGCCGATGAAGCTAAAACACAATTGATCGAAAGCCTTAAGCACGAAGCACAAACACAAGCTTTGGCATTGCAACAAGAAATTATTGAAGAGGCTAAGCAAAAAGCTACCAAAGAGGCTCGTAAAATTGTTATTCAAACCATTCAGCGTACAGCCGCAGAGCAAACAATTGAGAATACTGTTACCGTATTTAACCTTGAAAGCGATGAAATTAAAGGTCAAATCATTGGTAGAGAAGGTCGTAACATTCGTGCCATTGAAGCTGCAACCGGTGTCGATTTAATCGTAGATGATACGCCTGAAGCAATTGTACTTTCATCGTTCGATCCATTGCGTAGAGAAATTGCTCGTTTAAGCTTACAACGTTTAGTGGCCGATGGTCGTATTCACCCAGCCCGTATTGAAGAGGTGGTTGAAAAAACACGTCGCCAAATTGAAGAACAGGTAATGGAAATTGGCGAACGCACTGCTATGGAGTTAGGCGTACATGGCTTGCACAAAGAGCTGATCAGAATGGTAGGCCGTATGCGTTTCCGCAGTTCTTATGGTCAAAACCTGTTGATGCACAGCCGCGAAACAGCCAATTTATGTGGTATTATGGCTGCCGAATTAGGCTTGAATCCTAAGCTTGCGAAGCGTGCCGGTTTATTACACGATATTGGTAAAGTACCCGATGAAGAAACAGAATTGAGCCATGCCTTGTTGGGTGCCAAACTTGCCGAAAAATACGGCGAAAACCCTGCTGTGGTGAATGCCATTGGTGCTCACCACGATGAAATGGAAATGCAATATGTGATTTCACCGATCATACAAGCTTGCGATGCCATCAGCGGTGCTCGTCCTGGTGCACGTCGCGAAATCATGCAGCAATACATACAACGTATTAAAGATTTAGAAAATCTTGCAGGTGGCTACAATGGTGTTGAAAAGGCCTACGCTATTCAGGCAGGCCGCGAATTGCGTGTAATTGTAGAAGCCGATAAGGTAACCGATAGCGATAGCGAAAAGCTAAGTTTTGAAATTGCACAGAAAATTCAAACTGAAATGACGTACCCCGGCCAAATTAAAGTAACCGTTATTCGTGAAAAACGTACTGTCAACGTAGCTCGTTAATACATTCCCAATTATGGAAACGAACAGGGCAGCCAATTGGCTGCCTTCGTTGTATTTACCTTACGGTAAATGAAAGATTGCCGAGAAGCTTAGCCTATATCAACTTATTAGTGCCTGAATTGTTGTTTTTTTGCACCTTCAATAATGTATATGCAACTCACAAATTTATATACCAAAGCCCTCAACTTCGAGTTTCTAACCGTAGAAGAGGGTATGCACTTGTATCATCATGCACCACTGGCCGACTTAATGCATGTGGCCAATGAAATGCGAAAAGTACAAGTGCCACACGGTAAAGTAACCTGGCAAATAGATCGTAACGTTAACACTACCAATGTGTGTATTGCTAACTGTAAGTTCTGTAATTTCTATCGAATCCCTGGCCATGCCGAAGCCTATATCACCGATATGGATACCTATCGCCAGAAAATACAGGAAACCATTAAATATGGTGGCGATCAGCTGTTGCTACAAGGTGGGCACCATCCTGAATTAGGGCTCGATTTTTATACCAAAACCTTTCGCCAAATCAAGCAAGAGTTTCCTACCATAAAACTGCATGCATTAGGCCCCCCAGAAATTGCACATATCACCAAACTCGAAAAAAGCACACATCACGAGGTGTTGAAAGCCTTGAAAGAAGCTGGTATGGATAGCTTACCAGGTGCAGGAGCCGAAATTTTAATTGATAGGGTGCGCCGACTGATTAGTAAAGGCAAGTGTGGTGCCGATGAATGGTTGGCTATCATGCACGAAGCACATAAGCTAGATATTACCACGAGTGCTACCATGATGTTCGGTCATGTTGAAACAATTGAAGAACGTTTTATTCATTTGGTTCGCATACGCGAAGTACAAGCGTTAAAGCCAGAGCATGCAAAGGGTTTCTTAGCCTTTATACCGTGGACTTTCCAAGATGTAGATACATTGCTTACTCGTATTCGTGGGGTACAAAATCTTACTACTGCCGAAGAATACATTCGTATGATTGCATTGAGCCGCATCATGCTGCCGAATGTTAAAAATATTCAAGCCAGTTGGCTTACGGTAGGTAAAGAAACTGCACAAATTTGTTTGCATGCAGGGGCTAACGATTTTGGTAGTATTATGATTGAAGAAAACGTTGTAAGTGCTGCTGGTGCACCGCATCGCTTCACCTACAAAACCATACAAGATGCCATTCGTGAAGCAGGTTTTGAACCTCAATTACGCAATCAGCAATATGAATGGCGAACCATTCCAGAAACCATTGAAGAGCAAGTAATTAATTACTAGTTCCCATAACTGTTGGTACAAAGCCTTTGGTATTCATATCCAAAGGCTTTTTTATTGGCGTTAACAGACGCTTTAAACACCTTAATAATTGCTTGAAGCCTAGTTCAGCATAGCTTACAGCATTATATTTACGAGTATAAAGCCCGTATCATGCACCCAATAGCAATTCCTAAGCCGATAGCCCAACTTTGGAACGGTCATTACAACACGCCGCAAGCCTTTGAAACTATACGTCAACAATATCAACATTTACGTAAGGATGGTCCCCCCGATGTGAGCATCGTAATGCCAGCCTATAATGAAGAGGAAAATATTGTTAGAACTTTAGCTAGCCTTACGGCAAATAAAACACAGTTCGCAGTTGAAATTGTAGTAGTAGATAACAACAGTAAAGATAAAACAGCCGAATTGGTACAAGCCTGTGGTGTACGTTGTGTGCCTGAACCAAAGCAAGGTATTACCAATGCAAGAAATGGCGGCTTAGATGCTGCTGCAGGCACCTATATTCTTAACGCCGATGCCGATACCATCTATCCTGATGAGTGGATTGAGCGAATGGTGTTGCCTTTACATACCAATAACAATGTTGCTTTGGTATATGGTACTTTCTCATTTATTCCGGTGGGTAGTACAGGTCGATTTACGTATTTTTTCTACGAGCACTTTGCCGATGTAACACGCTGGCTCAATAAATATCTAAAAGATGAAGCAGTGAATGTGTACGGCTTTAACAGTGGATTTCGTAAAGCACAAGGTGTTGCGGTAGAAAAATTCAATCATCCACCCGGTACGAATGAAGATGGATACTTGGCTTTGAAGTTGCGCAATAAGGGTTTTGGTAAGTTACATCAGGTATCGCATTCAAAAGCGTTGGTGTGGACTACCGATCGCAGGCTACAGATAGATGGTGGATTGTATAAAGCAACATGGCGCCGTATTAAGCGGGTGTTTTTTGGTGGCCCTCGCTAAAAAGCTGTTGTATTGCACTGGCTTTTAAAAGGCATTCTTCGTACTCTAGCTCGGGTTGGCTATAATGTGTTATGCCACCACCAACATGATAGCTTAAATAGCCTGTATTGGCGTTGTACAACAAACTTCTAATCACCACATTTAAATCCCAATCGCCGTTGGGTTGCATATAGCCAATACTACCGCTGTACAAGCCGCGGCGACTGCATTCGTATTGTTGTGTTAGCTGTAAAACTCTGTGCTTTGGAGCCCCCGTCATACTACCCATCGGAAAGGTTGCAGCAAGTGCATCAACAAGTGTTGTATTGGGGTTAATGATGCCTTCAACCGTACTAATCATTTGATGTACTTGCGGAAAGGTGTAAATACCAAACAACTCTGTTACTTGTACGGAACCTGGCTCGCAAATTTTACCTAAATCGTTCCGTACCAAATCAACCACCATAACATTTTCGCTACGGTCTTTAGCACTGTTGTATAATGCTTGCTTTAATTGTGCATCTTCTACGGGTTGTTGCTTGTTGCGTTTGAATGTGCCTTTAATGGGTTGCGCAATTAGTTGGTTGCCCTTGCGCTGCAGATATCTTTCCGGGCTGGCACACAATGCGTAGCAATCGTTCACTTTATAAAAAGCCGAGAAAGGGTTGGGCGATATCGTGGTTAATTGTTCGTAGGCGGTAATTACCGGCAAATCATTTACGTAAGTAAAAAACTCTTGACAATAGTTGATTTCGTAGCAATCGCCTTGTTGAATATGTTGTTGTATGGCCTGTAATGCCTGTAAATATTGCTGTTTGGTTAACCTTGCGGTAAATGAACACGCGGGTAAGATGGCCGTTGTGATGGTTGTAGCTTGTATTTGTTGCCACACCAATACAGGTGTCACATGTGGGGCATAACTTGTAATGGTGACGGTATTACCAACGAGTTGTAGTACTACTTGCGGCACCACCCAACTTATGGTATGAAACCCTACATGATTGGGATGCGTGTTCTCAATGCCTGGTGCTGTTTCGCTTTGTAAATCGAAGCTAATGTGCCCGAACATCCAGCAGCCTTTGTGCTCATTAATGAAAGCGTTGAGTAGCGCTAGGTTGTTCGTGTTGGAATGCAACGCGGCCGATGCACCCACCGCTAATAACCATTCTGCATTGTGCTGGCGGCTAGTGTAATGGTTGTTATCTAAAAAACAACAGATGTTGTAAGGGTGTGCCCAATGCAACATCTGTTGTTTTAGAAGTTGCAACGTATTGGTTGCAACGGTGTATTGTGCTGAAGTAGCGTTCATTTAAAAATCATCCTCTTCATCATCATCGAAGCCAGTATCACCAAAAGCATCGAACTCTTTGAAGTCTTCATCGAATTTGAAATCGTCTTCTTCCTCTTCGCCTTTCTTACCACCTTTTTTAGCGGTTCCACCACCTGTTTTAGACTTAGGAATATCGAATTCATCGAAGTCTGGATCCCAACTATCTTCTTCATCCTCTTTATTCCAATCGTCATCATCTTCTTCTACATCATCGTCATCATCTTCTTCCTCATCGTCTTCGTCTTTAGCCTTTTTGGTAGCAGCTTTTTTAGCTCCTTTTTTCTTTGGAGTTTCATCTTCTTCTTCGTCTTCTAAATCATCTTCATCGTCTTCTAATTGCTTTTTAGATTTAGACGATACCTTTTCTGTACTATCAGTAGCAGTAGGTTTCTTTATACTGTTCTTTGCAGGAGTTTTACTTGCTTTTGCCATAGCCTATATCAGATTAATGCTGTAAAATTTCAACGAGAATTTTTTCTAGCAAAAAATTTTTTAGTCGTTTTTTTCCTTAATGTTCGCCGCTATAAATGAACAATTTGCTCACGTCCGGGGCCATTACTTACATATTTAACAGGTGCTTGCACAAATTGGTTGATGAACTTGATATATTCATGCATAGCTGTAGGTAATGCTTCGGGGTTTTTGATAGCATCGGTAGCAGTATGCCAACCTGCAAACTTTTGATAACGTGGCTCAATGGTTACACGACTCATTTGGTATGGTACGTAAGCACTGGGCTCTCCGTTCACCAAATATTCAGTACAAGCTTGTAACTCACTGAAAGCATCTAATACGTCGGCTTTGGTCATTACTACTTGTGTTACACCATTCACCATGCAAGTGTATTTCAACGCCACTAAATCAATCCAGCCACAACGGCGTGGGCGGCCTGTAGTAGCACCAAATTCGTTACCAATTTTGCGTAGTTCTTCACCCGTAGCATCAAATAGTTCTGTAGGGAACGGGCCGCTGCCAACACGTGTACAATACGCCTTTGTAACACCTAATACTTCTTTTATTTTTTGCGGTGCTACACCCAAGCCAGTACAAACACCAGCGCTGATTGTATTGCTACTTGTAACAAATGGGAATGTACCAAAATCAATATCCAACATCGTGCCTTGTGCACCTTCTGCCAATACCTTTTTGCCCTTTGCAATTTGTTCGTTAATGAAGTATTCGCCGTTAACAATATTGAGTGTGCGTAAAAACTCTAATGCTTCAAAAAACTCTTCTTCCCAAGCGGAGATATCTTCTATGAAATGGAAGTTATCGAGTAGCTTCTGATGCTTTAAACGGAGTTTAATGTATTGTGTAGTGAACGATTTATCTAAAATATCGCCAACACGAATGGCGTTACGGCCTGTTTTATCCATGTAAGCAGGGCCAATACCTTTTAAGGTACTACCAATTTTGCTTTCGCCTTTGCTTAATTCACTGGCTTTATCGAGTGCACGGTGTGTTGGTAAGATAAGATTGGTACGTTCGCTAATAAATAAGTTTTTACGCACATCAATACCAAATTGAGCAACTCTATCGCATTCTTTTTTGAGTGTAACAGGATCTAATACCACACCGCTACCAATGAGGTTAACGGTATGTTGGTGGAATATGCCTGATGGAATTTGATGTAATACTACTTTTTCGCCTTGAACATACAGTGTATGGCCAGCGTTTGGACCACCTTGAAAGCGGGCAATAACATCGTATTGGGGGGCAAAGTAATCTACGATTTTACCTTTACCCTCATCGCCCCACTGGAGGCCTAAAATAACATCTACCATGGTTGTTTGAATTGCTTTTGGAGATGGCAAAAGTAGGCTTTGCTTAAAAAGTTCTTGGTAAAAACTAGGTAAGCTGTAAAAATTAATTTCTCATTTACCGTAAGGTGGCTCCAATGCTACTGTTGGCAATAGTAAAGTAGCTTCTGCTGTAAATCGTTCGGGTTAAATGGCTTGGCCAAATAATCGTTCATGCCTGCGGCAAAAGCATCGGCTCTAACGCTGGCAGTAACGGTTGCTGTGAGTGCAATAATGGGTGTTTTGGCATTGGTAATGGCGCCACGTATGTATTTGGCTACATCAATACCATTCATGTCGGGTAGTTGAAGATCGAGCAGTACGGCATCGAATAAGTTGGAGTCGCTCATGTGAATGCCCTCAGTGCCGGTACGTGCTACATGCACTTGCGTACCCCAACTATCGAGGAAGTTTTTAGCCACAATAATGTTGAGTTCATTGTCTTCAACCAATAATATTTTACAGCCTCTTAAATCGGCAGCACTGTTTTTATGATCTTGTATTTTTTCGGCTGGTGCGGTTGCAATAGGCAGATCGAGGGTGAAATAAAAAGTGCTGCCTTGCCCGAGTGTGCTTTGCACTTCTATACTGCTGTTCATAAGTTCTAGCAGTCGTTTCGTTATTGCCAAGCCTAAGCCAGTGCCACCAAACTTGCGTGTGGTATCGTTGCTAGCCTGCACGAAGCTGTCGAAGATGATTGGTATTTTATCTGGCGCAATACCGATGCCAGAATCTTGTACTTGAAATACAATACGTGCATGGTCGCCGAAACTTTCAAACGTACTTACCTCTAGCGTAACGCTACCTTGTGGTGTGAATTTTATAGCGTTGCTCAGTAAGTTAGAAAGTACCTGATTAAGGCGGTTGACATCTCCACTTACGTAAATGGGTAGGTTGGGGTTGAGCTTCGCTTGTAGGCTAATCTGCTTTTCGGAGGCTCGCACCTGATACATGGCTACCAACTGCGTTAAAAAGTCGGGCAAGTCGAACACATTGTTTTCTAATTCAATCTTGCCTGCTTCTATTTTGCTGTAATCGAGAATATCGTTCACCAGTGCCAATAGGTTTTCGCCGCTGAATTTTAAAATATTCAAATGCTGTATTTGCTCGGGTTTTGGATTGGTTTCCAATAAGTGAAAGCTAATACCAATAATTGCATTGAGCGGCGTACGTATTTCGTGACTCATAGTGCTGAGGAACTCATTTTTAGACTGCAATGCTTCCTGAGCAATATGATTGGCTTTTTCTAGTTGTTCGTTCTGAACTTTTATTTCGTTGCTACGCTGTACAAGTAATCTGTTAACCTCAGCTATTTCGCGTTTTTGTTCTTTTTGCTCTTCAACATTCGCTTCGAGCATTCGAATGATTACTTCCTTTTCTTCAATGTAGCGCTGCACTTTAAAATCGAGCATAGCAAACTCTTCCTTGATACCATCTAAGAGTTGATGTAGTTGTTGGTACGATTGATGACCCGAAGGAACATGTTCGGCCAACATTTGCTTTATTGCATCGAGTTGTTGCATATGTAGCGTAATAGCTGAAGCGGATAGTTGCAATAGTACGTTTATTTTTTTTCTTTAATGAGTAGCAAGCTGCAGGTTTCGTTGTGGAAATCGCTGCCGCCCTCACTGGTATTACCAATTTCGCCATAGGTAAAGAAACCAATCATCGGTTTGTTCCAAACGGCTCTAATGCCTTGAATTTCTTTACGAATCATAGGGCCGAATGCAATATGTCTGGCGAAGCAGCTGAAAAGAATCATAGCATCGGCATCGTTGTTAGCGTTACTGCCATAATTCGCAAATTCTTGCACGGTGCTGTCGATCACATCAAAATCGGGCGGAACGCAAAAGTGTACTTTTTCACCTTCTTTAATGCCTCCTGGGAACATGAGTCCTCCATCGTCGGTAGAAAACAATGGTGCTCTCAAAACGGTGGTGCCATCTTCACGATATACTTGTAAGGGATACTTTACACCCTCTTCTAATACAATATGCTTTTGATCACTAAGGCCTACAAAGCGGTTGTAAAGCTTCATAGCTGGCGTGTTATCTATTTCGTACACTACGTTGTTTTCGCTTCTGGTAACTTCAAGTACCGGACCAATACTTTTCCATCCGCTAATAGCTAAACCCTTTAATGCAATAATGTTCGCATCGAAGGCAACAATTGCGATGCCATTATCGCTGGCGATGTGATTGTTGTACACTTCGGTTTTAACTAGTTGTAGGTCGTCGCCGGCAAGCCCACCCACCAGAGTAACATCTTTTCCGAGTACGTGTTGTATGCCTTTTACAATTTCGCTTCCATCATTTTTAATACCGCTTGATAGCAGTAGTATAGCAGGCTGTGTATAAGAAAGTTGTACTTGTGTAGCCAATAATTCTGCAGTGCTGCCAGCCGTCATGCCCGGCTCTATATGTTGCACATAAGATTTGTAGGCGCCTTCTGGCACTTCTAGTAATAGTGCAACAATGGCGTGCTCTAACACAAGGTCGTCTACAATTTCGCCAGCACTGGTGCAGCCAATTAAATCAATATTTCTTTTAGACATAATGGCTTGTATTTCGCTGATGGCCTGCTTAGGGCTGCTGAATACGATGGCAAAATTGGGTCTGAGGCCAGTAGACAAACGAACATCAAGCCGTTCTTCAAATTCTTGTATGTGCTTACTGCTAATGGTTGTTGTGTTCATATGTACTAAGATTATTACTGGGTGTTTCGGGTGGTAAAATACTCAGAGTTTATAGTAAATCCTAAGTTTTTTCAGTGTCGTAACGTTCAACTTTTTGAATACCGTTCAATTGTTTCAAACGAACTACAAGTTCTTCTAACTCTTCTTTATCGTGTACAAAAACGCGGATATTACCTTCAAACAAACCCTCTGTGCTTTCAATGCTCAAGGCCGAAATATTAATCTTCATATCACCACTTATGATATTGGTGATTTTATTGATGACACCAACATCGTCGAGACCAACAATTTTTAATCCCGTCAAGAATGATATTTCTTTGTTTTTAGCCCACTTGGTTTTTACCACACGGTGGCCATAGTTTGCCATCATTTGGGCGGCATTGGGGCAGCTGGTACGGTGTATGGTAAGCCCTTTACCTGTTGTTACAAAACCAAATACATCGTCGCCGGGAATTGGGTTGCAACATTTGGCAAGGTTATACATTATTTTATCGCTGCTCTCCCCGAAAATAATAAGCTCACTGTCTTTAGCACTTGGCTTAGGCGTGTACTCTGTAAGCTCAGTTTTAGCTTCTGTTTTAATTACCTTGGGTGCTTCTAGCTTATCGCCAAGTATATGAAATTCTTTGAGCTCTTTTAAATCGATCCGTTTGATGGCGATTTCGTAGAATAAATCGAGCTGGCTAGGTACTTTGTAATAAGTCACCAACTCATCGATATTGTGTTGGTGGAAAGCTGCACCTAAGCCTTCAAGTTTGCGTTGGGCAATGTATTTGCCTTCATCGGCAATTTTTCGCTTTTCTTCTTTCAGGGCATCTTTAATCTTCGCCTTTGCCTTTTGCGTAATAACAATATTGAGCCAATCTTCACTCGGCTTTTGTTTGTTGCTAGTTATAATCTCAATTTGATCGCCACTACGAAGTTTATGGCTGATCGGAACCAGTTTATGGTTCACTTTAGCACCAATACATTTACTACCGATGGCACTGTGAATCGAAAAAGCAAAATCTAGCGCTGTGCTGCCTACTGGCAACATTTTCACATCTCCTTTCGGGGTGTATACATAAATTTCTTCTGCTAAAAAGCTGGTTTTAAAATCTTGTAAAAAGTCAACAGAATCGGTGTCTTGACTGGTAATCACCTCCCTGATTTGACCGAACCATTTGTCGAAACGATCTTCATCGGCGCTACCTTCTTTGTATTTATAGTGCGCTGCCAAGCCCTTCTCGGCAATTTCGTTCATGCGTTTGGTACGAATTTGCACTTCTACCCAACGGCCTTGCGGACCCATTACTGTGGTGTGTAATGCTTCGTATCCATTGCTTTTGGGGTTGCTCAGCCAATCTCTCAATCGTTCTGGGCTTGGTGTGTACTCATCGGTAATCATACTGTACACTTTCCAACATTCTTCCTTCTCTTTTTCTTGCGATGAATCTAGAATTACACGAATGGCAAATAAGTCGTATACCTCTTCAAACGCAACTCCTTTTTTCTTGATTTTATTCCAAATGCTATGAATACTTTTTGGTCGGCCATAAATTTCAAACTTAAATCCTGAGCGGTCTAGCTTTTCCCGTAAGGGACGAATAAACTCATTGATGTATCTGGTTCGTTCTCGTTTGGTTTCAGAGAGTTTTTTGGCAATATCTCGATACGCTTCGGGCTCCATGTATTTCATGGACAAATCTTCTAGCTCGGTTTTAATGGCGTACAAGCCCATGCGATGTGCCAGTGGAGCATACACCCAAATGGTTTCGCTGGCTATTTTTAATTGCTTTTCACGCTTCATAAAATCGAGCGTACGCATGTTGTGGAGGCGATCGGCGAGTTTAATGAGTATCACTCGTGGGTCGTCGGTAAGCGTAAGCAGAATTTTCTTAAAGTTTTCGGCTTGTTGGCTTGTGTTGGTACCCATTACGTTGGATATCTTGGTAAGTCCATCTACAATTTTGGTGATTTCATTACCAAACTCTCGTTCTAAATCTTCCAGCGTAAGATCTGTATCTTCAACAGTATCGTGTAGTAAGGCACAAATGGTACTACGAACACCCAAGCCTATTTCTTCAACACATATTTTCGCTACAGCCAAAGGGTGCAGAATGTAAGGTTCGCCACTTTTCCGACGCATGGTTTTATGTGCATCGGCCGCCATTTCAAAAGCAATACGCACTAACTCTCTATCGCCACGTTTAAGCTTGGGGCGAAGTCCGCGAAGTAATGCTCGGTAATGTCGAAGAATTTCCTGCTTTTCCTGTTCAGGATCAAGGTCGTACTTCGGAATCGGTATTTCTTGTGTTGGTGGTATAATACTTTCTAATGGATTCATTTGCATACCCTTGTAAGGTACGAAAATGCAACTTTCAACGATGTTTTCGCCTTGTGTTTTACTTGTTTTGAGTAAGAATATATCTTTTTGGAGCGATACCTTACGGTAAATGTGTTTGCGCCGCATCAGCATTTGCCGTAAGGCGGTTATTGTTGTTCAACGAATTGCAATTGTTATCTTGCACCTCGCATGAATGAGTTTATTGTTTCGGCACGTAAGTATAGGCCACAGAATTTTAATACTGTAGTTGGGCAGCAGCACATTACTACCACGCTAAAGAATGCCATCAAAACAGGGCAATTGGCACATGCATTCTTGTTTTGTGGTCCGCGTGGCGTGGGCAAAACTACTTGTGCACGTATTTTAGCTAAAACCATCAACTGCGAAAACTTGCAACCCGATGGAGAAGCTTGTAATGAATGCCATAGCTGTAAGAGTTTTGAAGAAGGTACTTCGTTGAATATTCATGAACTTGATGCCGCTAGTAACAACTCGGTAGACGATATCAGATCGTTGGTAGAACAAGTGCGTTTTGCACCGCAAGCTGGTAAGTACAAAATTTATATTGTAGACGAGGTGCACATGTTGAGTACCAGTGCCTTTAATGCTTTTCTAAAAACTTTAGAAGAGCCACCGAGCTATGCGAAATTTATTTTGGCTACTACTGAAAAACATAAAATTCTGCCAACGATTTTAAGTCGCTGTCAGATTTTTGATTTCAAGCGTATTACCTCAAACGATACGGTTGAACATTTGGCCGAAATTATTGCCAACGAACACATACAAGCCGAAAAGGCAGCATTGCAAGTAATTGCACAAAAAAGCGAAGGTTGCATGCGAGATGCCTTGAGCATTCTCGATAAAATTGTAAGCTTCACCGGCGGAACTGTTACCTATCAGAACACGTTAGAAAATTTGAATATACTTGATGAAGATTACTTCTTCAAGTTAATCGATGCTTTGTTAGTACAAAACCTCGCCGATACGTTGTTGTTATTCGATGAAATTAATCGTAAAGGATTTGAAGGCGATATTGTATTAAACGGTTTTGCTACTTGCTTACGTAATGTATTGGTGTGTAAAGATGCACGAGCACTACAACTACTCGATGTAGTGGCTGGCATGGAAGAAAAATATAAAAGTTACGCTCAAAAAATAAGTACCGCTTTTTTAGTAAGTGCACTGCAAATTATTAACGAGGCCGAGGTACAATATAAAATGGCTCGTAACAAACGTTTGCATGTAGAAATGATGTTGATTAAAATCAACTACTTACAACAAGCTATAGAAATAACATCGGCAGATGGTTTTGTAGCAAAAAAAAAACGACTTGATGGCCCGATAGCTATTGCTACCAAATCGCTGCCATCGCTTGCCACTAAGGCAACACCAACCGTTGTAACCAACAATACTACTACGGCCAAATTATACATTGAAACTCCTGCTGTTACATCTAATAATGCACCAACGGTAGCGGCACCTGTTACACCACCGCCTTCTGTGCCAACGCCAACAATAGGTGGTGGATTAGGGCAGCAAGTAGCAAGTGGTAATAAGCCCGATTTGCTGGCTTTATTACAACAACATTCAGCCGCTCGTGGTTACACGGTATCGGCAGTAAAGCAGCCGCAAGCATTAGCAGCAGATAAGTTGCAAGAAGCATGGGAGCATTATGCACAAACTTATTTGGCTAATACCAAGTTGAGTGCTTTTGCTGCGTTTCAGCAGGCAACTTTAGAGATCGTATCAGACATTCGGTTTATTGTACGTACCAATTCTCATATCAATAAAAATTTTATTGAGAGTGAGAAAACCACATTGTCTGATTTTATTCAGCAATCGTTCACCAACGTCAATATTACGTTTGCGATAGAAGTGAATGCCAGCGATGTGGTGGTGCCTGTAGAACGACCATTGAGCAATCGGGAACGTTACGAGCAACTTGCTACGCTTTATCCTACGTTGCGAGCTTTAAAAGAAGGGTTACGCCTCGATATAGAATAAGGGTTATACCTTACGGTAAATATATGGGGCGGCCTGCGGCCGCCCCATATATTTATCTCTACTTGCTCCTTCATTTACCGTAAGGTGCTTACCATAAACTACTCGATTTTCGCTTGCTACTACGACCATTCAAGCCAAGTGCTCCTAACAGCGAACGGGTAAGTATACTTGCTGCAGTTCTACCAACCTGTCGCACTACCGGATGATCAAAGATGCTTTCTTCTTTCGCAGCCTTGGTTGTTGTTTTGGTAGATTTTTCGCTTGCTGTATCCGAATTATGCTGTTCCAACTTAGCCATGAGTATTTCGTAAGCACTTTCGGTATCTACAACACGGTTGTATTTGTGTGTAAGCTGACTAGATGCTACCAAACGATCGATTTCGCTAGCTGTTAACACATCCATTCTACTTTTAGGCGGCAATAAAAGGGTATGCACCAATGGGGTAGGAATACCTTTTTCGTTGAGCAGTGTTACAAGTGCTTCGCCTATGCCCATTTGCGTGAGCAATGCATCTACCTCATAATGCGCTGATAGTGGAAAATTTTCGGCCGCTTGCTTAATTGTTTTTCTATCGGCAGCCGTAAATGCACGCAACGCATGTTGAATTTTCAGCCCGAGCTGGCTCAATATTGCTGCGGGAACGTCTTGCGGGTTTTGTGTGCAAAAGAATATCCCGATTCCTTTACTTCTGATAAGTTTAATAACGCTTTCGAGTTGTTCTAGTAGTGCATCACTCGCCTCATTAAAAAGCAGATGTGCTTCATCGATAAACAACACCAGTTTAGGTTTATCCATATCGCCTTCTTCAGGGCAAGAGGCATACAGTTCTGCCAATAGTTGCAGCATAAACGTACTGAACAGTTTTGGCTTTTGTTGCATATCGGTAACACGCAGTATGTTAATCATACCTCTGCCATCGTTCGCAATTCGCATTAAATCGTGCACATCAAAGCTTGGTTCGCCAAAGAAAGTATCGGCACCTTGTTGTTGTAGCTCAATCACCTTTCTCAAAATAGTGCCAGTACTCGTGGTACTAATTTTACCGTAATCGGCTTCAAGTGCTGCCTTGCCTTCATTGCCGGCAAATTGCAGTACCTTAATAAAATCTTTGAGATCTACCAACGGCAAGCTATTGTCGTCGCAGTACTTGAATAAAATGGCAACCAGGCCAGCTTGGGTATCGTTAAGTCCCAAAATTTTACTCAGCAGTATCGGGCCAAACTCGGTAACGGTAGCCCTCAGTCGAGTACCAGGTTCATCACTAATCGTTAGCAATTCTACCGGATAACCGTTGGGTGTGTACGAAATGCCAGCGAGCTTACAGCGTTCTTCAATTTTACTATTACTGCTGCCTGCCGCCGCAATACCACTCAAATCGCCTTTGATATCCATCATGAGTACCGAAATACTATTGTCGCTCAATATTTCAGCCAATACTTGTAAGGTTTTGGTTTTTCCTGTACCCGTGGCACCTGCAATTAAACCATGACGGTTTAAGGTTTTTAGCGGAATATACACTTTTGCTGCTTGCTCAGGCGTGCCGTTAAGCATGCCAATACCCAAAAGTGATTGTTCGCCTTTAAACAGGTAGCCTTCTTGTATTTCGTTGATAAAGTTGTTCGCCATAGCAACTTGCTTTGCTCAAACTTAAGCAAGTGTGTAGAGATATTTGTTTTTTTGTAAACTAGGGTGCAGGTGGCAACTTCGTTGTGTCACTCACTTCAACAGTTACAGCAACTTTCCCCAAATTTTGAGGGAATCTGAATAATTTTTTGTTGAAATGAAGTTTATCCCTACTTTTGCCGTCCGAAAAATTTTGAGTCATGAACGCAGCGGTTCAATTTGTACACGAGCAGCTTACTGCTAAGAAAGAATTTCCAAAATTCAAAGCAGGTGATAATATCACTGTTAATTATAAGATTGTAGAAGGTGGTAAAGAGCGTATTCAAAGCTTCCGTGGTGATGTTTTGAAGATCCAGGGAACTGGCGCTACTGCTACTTTCACAGTACGTAAAATTTCAGACAACGTAGGCGTAGAGCGTATTTTTCCGTTCTTCTCACCAAACGTTGAAAGTATTGTATTGAACAAAGTTGGTAAGGTACGCCGTGCCAAATTGTTCTACTTACGTGAGCGTAGTGGTAAGAGTGCCCGTATTAAGGAAAAGCGTATGTAATTGCAACTCGCACAATAATATTGGCGGAGGTGTTAAACTTCCGCCTTTTTTTATAGCCTAATGCGATACGTTCGTTACTGAACCGTTACCTTTACACTTAAAATTGTTTTTTATGAGTATGCCAGGCGGTATGGAGTGGGTGCTTATCATCCTCGCTGTATTAATTTTATTTGGTGGTCGCAAAATTCCTGAATTCATGCGTGGCTTAGGCCGTGGTATTCGTGAGTTTAACGATGCTAAAAACAACGTTAAGCGTGAATTAGAAGATGGTATTAACGAAAAAGACCGTTCTTCTAGCACTACTGCTTCTCACTAATTGTTTCATTCATTATAAAAGTTCGGCCTTTGCGAAGTATAACTTCTATCAAAGACTATCATATTGCATTACAAAACGGCCATACCACATGTGTAGCGGCCGTTTCGCATTTTATAGCTAACATTCAAGCCAAAGCACATCTCAACGCTTTTGTTGAAGTGTTCAAGCAAGAAGCTTTGGAACAGGCTGCTGTGCTCGATGCACATATTGCTGCCGGTAAGCCTTTGTTGCCGCTACATGGTGTTGTAGTGGGCATCAAAGATGTTATTTGTTACAAAGGTCATCGGGTAACTGCTGCATCTAAAATACTGGCAGGTTTTGAAAGTGTTTATTCTGCAACGGCCGTAGATCGATTGATTGCTGCAGGTGCTATTATTATTGGCTCTCAGAATTGCGATGAATTTGCAATGGGCAGTAGCAGTGAGCATTCGGCTTATGGCAAGGTGCTTAATGCAGCCGATGAAACGCGTGTGCCTGGCGGTAGCAGTGGCGGTAGTGCCGTAGCGGCACAAGCCGATTTGTGTATGATTAGCCTGGGAAGCGACACCGGTGGTAGTGTACGGCAGCCAGCCGATTTCTGTGGTATTGTTGGTGTGAAACCAAGTTATGGTCGGGTATCGCGTTATGGATTGATTGCCTACGCCAGCAGTTTTGATCAGATTGGTGTATTTGCACGTTCTATCAACGATGCTGCTTTGGTATTAACCATCATTGCAGGCCCCGATGGCAAAGACAGTACTGCGTTGCAAACACATTTACCGCAAGGTATACATCATACAACGCCGCATCGTTCTATGCGGTTGGCTTATCTGAAAGAAGCATTGGAGCATGAGGGCTTAGATCGTACTATTAAAACTGCTTTTGAGCAATTTTTTGAACGGTTAATTGCTGCTGGTCATACCGTTACAGCGGTTGATTTTCCTTTGCTTACGCAAATGGTGCCCACGTATTACGTACTAACTACAGCGGAAGCAAGTAGTAATTTGAGTCGTTACGATGGAGTAAAGTTTGGTGCTGCTGCTAACGATGCCAAACAGTTGAACGATTTGTATGTACAGTCGCGTACGGCGGGTTTTGGAAAAGAAGTGAAGCGCCGTATCATGCTGGGTAATTTTGTGCTTAGTGCTGGTTATTACGATGCTTATTTTTCTAAAGCACAGCAAGTGAGGCGTTTATTGCAGGAGCAAACCCGTACCATTTTGCAATCGTACGATGCTATTATTAGTCCTACCGTACCAGGGCCAGCCTGGCAGTTTGGTGCTAAAAGTACCAACCCCACAACAATGTTTTTGGCCGATATATTTACGGTACATGCCAACCTAGTAGGTGCACCGGCCATGTCGATTCCAGCCTTTCAGCACGATTTTGGCATGCCATTTGGTATACAAGTGTTGTCGAGCGAAGGTGCAGAGGCAACCATGTTTGAAGTGGCTCACGAGCTAGCAAGATTGGTAAAGCCTGAATTAAGTGTTAACTAGTTGATTATCAGTGAGTTACGAGTTTTAAATACTGCATCCTTCCATTGAATCGCACTATAAAACGAACAAATGAAAGGAGTATTAACAACAAAAATTACGTCTTGGGTAAGCGCTGCAAGCCGTATTTTTTCGGGTATAGTACTATTAGTATTACTTTTTGTAACCTTGATTTCTTTCAAGCATCCTAAGAAAAATGTTAAAAAGAGCACAGCTTCAATAACAGTAGTGACCGATACTACTGATGCTGCAGATAAAAACTTCCCGAGTTTATTTAACACTAGTAACTACGATCCATCAAAGCCATATATGGCACAGCTTAATCCGAAAGCAGTGCCTTTTGTTCAAGCATACATCGAGAAAAACCGACGAATGCTGGAGCAGATGAAAGAGTGGGGAAAGCCCTACTTCGATTTGTATGATCGGGTGTTGCGTGATAATGATTTGCCGGTTGAGCTGAAGTATTTAAGTGTTATTGAAAGTCATTTGCGTAGCGGACTCACTAGTTATGCCGGTGCAGTTGGCCCTTGGCAAATGATGCCTGAGGAGGCTCGTCGCTGGGGATTAAAAGTGAATGGCAGGGTAGATGAACGGAAAGATTTTGTGAAGAGCACCGCCGCCGCTGCACAATTATTAAAAGCTCTGTACGCCGATTTTGGTGATTGGTTGTTGGTAATTGCAGCGTACAATGCGGGGCCTAACCGTGTTAAAAGTGCTATAAGAAAAAGCGGGTCAACTGATTTTTGGGTGCTACAGGCCTATTTGCCCAACGAAACACGCAACCACGTTAAGAAATTTATTGGTACGCATTATTTGATGGAAGGCGGTGCTGGTTGGACTACTATGACTGCCGCTGAAACCAATATGCACAAAGCAAATGTGGCTGGTATTTTGCAACAACCCATGCTTACAAATACCGAGTTAGCGCAAACAGCTGTAGTTACAGTAAAAGGTAGGTTTAAAGCATCTGTAATTGCAAAAACACTCGGGATGAGTTTGACTGAATTCCAACAATACAATCCTGGTTTTGAGCAATTATTAGCTCAGGGAAAGTCTTATCAATTGAGATTGCCCGAAGGTAAAATGAACATTTTTCAACAAAAGCGTAGCGATATCTTGCAGGAAAGTGTTCAGGTAATGTTGGCAGCACAGCCGACTATTACATCGCCAGCTAACAAAATGTAACCCGCCGTTGCTAATCAATATACCATTAACCAAGCTAGTGCTTGGTTTTTTTTGCGTGTACATTTACCGTAAGGTATCAAGAGCAAATATACCTTACGGTAAATGGAGTTATTACCAAGCACACTCGCTGGTAGCGTTGCCTACAAAAGGTGGTATGCCCCGTTCTGCGATAAATCCGTCGTAGCGCACCACAAGCTCTTGTAACAATGCTTCTATAGCTGCCACTTCGCGGAGGTTCACCAATTGGTTGCGGAATTCTTTAATATGCGGAAACCCTTTCAGATAATTGGTATAATGCCTACGCATTTCTAAGATGCCTACTACTTCGCCCTTCCAGCGGATGCTTTCGTGCAGGTGCTGTAATATGGTGGCTACGCGTTGCTGTACCGAAGGTGGCGATGGCACTTCGCCGGTTGCGAGGTAATGTTTGATTTCATTGAATATGAACGGATAGCCAATGGCTACTCTGCCAATCATTACGCCATCAACACCATATCTGTTTTTATATTCTTTTGCTTTTTGAGGACTATCAATATCGCCATTGCCAAAAATTGGTATGTGGATTCGTGGGTTGTTTTTAACCTTGGCAATGAGTGTCCAATCGGCTTCGCCTTTGTACATCTGACAACGGGTACGGCCGTGTATGCTTAATGCTTTAATGCCAACATCTTGCAGGCGTTCGGCTACTTCTTCGATGTTTTTAGTCGCATCATCCCACCCGAGGCGGGTTTTAACGGTAACGGGCTTATCGGTACTGTTCACCACTGCTTTTGTAAGGCGTACCATTAGGTCGATGTCTTTAAGTACACCTGCGCCAGCACCTTTGGTAACTACCTTTTTAACGGGGCAGCCAAAGTTGATATCAACAATATCGGGGTTAACCGTGCTTACAATTTTGCCACTGAGTGCCATGGCTTCTTCATCGCCACCAAAAATTTGAATACCAATGGGGCGTTCACTTTCGTAAATGTCGAGCTTCTGCCGGCTTTTAATAGCGTTACGGATAAGTCCTTCGCTACTAATAAACTCAGTAAACATAAGATCGGCACCATGCGTTTTGCATACTGCACGAAATGGCGGATCACTTACATCTTCCATTGGAGCAAGTAATAACGGGAAATCAGGTAATTGAACCGGGCCTATTTGTACCATAATGTGCAGACTTACATTTACCGCAAGGTGGGTATTATTGAACTTCTGTAAAATAACTTACCTCGCAGCCAAATTAAAGTGCAAATTTACAGGGTTACAAGTTTGTATTATGCAGCAACGCCATTCATTACATCCGGCATTACAGTGGGTGCTTTTAGTAGCAGCATGGGGAGGTAGTTTTTTATTGGGTAGTTTATTGATGTTAGTACTCTGGCCCATACTTACAGGAACGAGTATTATGAGTATGCGTTCTAACATGTTAGATCCTGCCTATGCCGATGCTGTGCGTTGGTTGAATGTGCTATCTACCATTGTTATTTTTGTTGTGCCTGCATTGGTATATGCGAAAGTGGTGCGTAACCAACAACCACTCAAACAATTACGCATTAATGGTAATTTGAATGTAAAACAGATAGCTCTAACAGCTTTAGTTATGGGTGCGGCTTTAATGCTAAGCGGTTGGCTGGCCGAGGTGAATAAAGCCATACCTGTTGGCGAAGCACTTACCAAAGTCTTTCAATCGTTAGAAGATACCTATACAAGTCAGATTTTATTAATGGCCAACATGCAATCGTGGCAAGATTTTTTGATTGCTCTGGTTGTAATTGCCATAGCACCTGCCGTAGTAGAAGAACTATTTTTTAGAGGCGCCTTACAAACGGCAACACAGCAATGGTTAAAACATCCGCTATCGGCGATACTGATTACTTCGTTTATGTTTAGTGTGATACACTTTTCGTGGTATGGTTTTTTGCCGCGTATGGCGTTGGGTATGGTGTTAGGGTATATTTTTTATTACAGTCAAAATATTTGGTTACCCATCATTGGTCATTTCATCAACAACGCGTTGGCACTTACGCAACTGTATCTTTTGAGTAGCAAAGGTCAGTTGAGCAAGGCAGCCTTACAAGCCGAAATTAACACCACCATGCCTCTGTGGATGGGGCTTATTGGTTTGTTTTTAGTAATTGCACTACTACTGCAATTTCGTAAAGAAAGCTTGCTACAATATGCACACCGAACCGATGACGATGATGTGTAATACAACAAGCAGTTGTATACTTACCTTACGGTAAATGTTTGCTCGCTTATTTATATTCCATGACTGGATGGCGTTCGAACGGATGCTTTTGTTCATCAAAAATATAGCGATAGGTTACCATGCGTCGGCTTTGCTTACCGCCAAGGTTTTTATAGATATTGTGCATTTTCGGATTCCAATCGGCAGCCCATCCCATTTCATAGTCGGTATAACGGCCATTGCCTTGAATAATGAAGCTAGCTTCTTGAATTAAGAAGCTATCTACACCTAATGCCTGAAATTTAGGTACAACGCCGAAAGCAAGCCCTGTAGCAATCTTACAAGCACCAGTGTATTTCATGTACAGTAAATGTAGCTTTTGTAATAAACCCATTTTGCCATTGAAATGCTTGAAGTACTGATTAATGTCGGGTATGTTAATGAACATCGCAATAGGATCTTCTTTGTAGTAGGCAAACCATACCAGGGTTTCATCCATAATAGGTTTCATTTTGCCGAAGAGCTTCATTACTTGTTCAGGTGTAATTTCTTTACCCTCGCCATGTTGTGCCCACGCAGCATTATATACGGTAGCAAAATCATGTGCATGTTTTGCCAGATTTTTAAGCGAAATATGCTTGGCCGAATATTCTGGTTTGGCTGCAAATTTTGCATGACGTTCTTGAAAGCGAGGTGGTAAAGGGTCGCTCATTACCATGCGGAAGAAGTACTGGTTGTAGTAGTTCTTAAAACCATAGTTTTCGAACAGTTGCTGATAGTAAGGCGGGTTGTAGCTCATGCCATATACTGGTTCACGGTCGAAGCCTTCTACCATTAAGCCCCAGTTTTTATCGCGGTCGCCAAAGTTGATGTTGCCATCCATGGCTTCCATGCCTTCGGCAATTAGCCAAGCCTTAGCTGTATCGAGTAATTGATTGGCAGCAGCCTGATTATTAATACAATCGAAATATCCTACACCACCTACTGGATAATCGGTGCCTTTATTGATATACTTACTATTGGTGAAAGCTGCTACCCGACCAATATATTGACCTTGATCGTTTTTAAGCAACCAACGCTTAGCTGTACCATATTTGTAGAGCTTGTTTTTCGCAGGATCAAAAACATCGTTCACTTCATTATCGAGCGGACGAATGTAGTAAGGGTTGCCTCGGTGCACCATTACATTCACCTCTAAAAATGCTTTGGCAGTAGCTGGTGTATTTACTTCAACAATATGCATGGTTGTAGTAGTTCTAATGATTGCAAAACGTATTAGTTTGAAATAGTGTACGATGTGGTACCATCTTTCGCATCCTTCAACTGTATGCCTACTGCTTCTAATGATTTGCGGATAGCATCGCTAGTAGCGTAATCTTTATTGGCTTTTGATTGCTTACGTAAATCAATTAGTATTTCTAATACGCCATCTAACTTACCATCGTTATTGGTGGCATTGCTAACCGGTTGCAAACCAAAAATGGTTTCAACAAACAAATGCATTTGCGCTTGCAGTTGCTGTAAGGTGCCGCTCGCCAAAGCATGCATTGCAATATGGCCATCTTTAATACCATTAATAATGGGTACTAACTCGAACATATTGGCTAATACTTTGGCCGTGTTCAAATCGTCGTTCATACTTTCTACAAAGCCTTGTACCAGTTGCTGCACTTTACTATCTAAAGCATGGTCGGTGGCTGCGGCATCATTTGCCGTAAGGCTCCAACTTTTTAAATACTGGTATGCTTCGAGCAGGCGTTTCATACCTTTTTCGGCAGCTTGTAATGCTTCGTTACTAAAGTCGAGTGTACTTCTATAATGCGTTTGAAGTATGAAGAAGCGCACCGTCATTGGGTGATAAGCTTGCGTTAACAAGTGATGCGTGCCGCTGAACAACTCGCTCAATTTGATTACGTTATTGTAGCTCTTACCCATTTTGCGGCCGTTAATGGTAATCATATTGTTGTGCAGCCAGAAACGAGCATTGAGCTTGCCATTATTGCATACAGCACTTTGTGCAATTTCACACTCGTGATGCGGAAACTGCAAATCCATACCGCCACCATGTATATCAAATTGTTCGCCTAAGTATTTTTTACTCATAGCGCTGCACTCGATATGCCAACCCGGAAAGCCTTCGCCCCAAGGACTAGCCCAACGCATGATATGTTCTGGTGGTGCTTTTTTCCAAAGTGCAAAGTCGGCTTTGTTGCGTTTTTCTTCTTGCCCGTCGAGTTCACGGGTGGTTTCTAACAACTCATCGAGGTTGCGGCCGCTAAGCATACCATAGGGTAAGCCTTGTGCAGCAAATACTTCGTGGTATTTCGCAACATCAAAATAAACACTGCCATTTACTTCGTAAGCAAAGCCATCGGCAATGATTTTTTTGATCATTTCAATTTGTTCTACAATATGTCCTGTAGCTGTTGGTTCAATGCTAGGCGGCAGGTTATTGAACTGCTGCATTGCCCAATGGTACATGTTGGTGTATTTCTGCACCAACTCCATAGGTTCAAGTTTTTCAAGCACCGCTTTAGAACTGATTTTATCTTCTGCGGCACGGCCTTCTTCTTCAAAATGTCCGGCATCGGTAATGTTACGAACGTAGCGAACTTTATAGCCTAAATGCATCAAATACCGATATACAATGTCAAACGTAATAAAAGGGCGTGCATGGCCTAAATGGCTTTCGCCACTTACTGTTGGGCCGCACACATACATGCCCACATAGGGGTAGTTATAAGGTTCGAATACTTCTTTTTTACGCGTCAGCGAATTATATACTTGTAATGATGCTACACTCATGAACTTAATACAATTAAAGGTGGCAAAGATAACTGACCATGCTACAATGAATGGCAGTTAATGTGCAAAAGGTAACCCGTTACACTTGTTAAATATGCTGCGCCTTACGGCAAATGTGTAGCCGCATGCAAATAGCTATTTATGGTTTGATGAAAAGATCGGCCACCAGCATCACATGGTCGCTCAAATCTTCATCTTTCATTTGAAATTTTTGAACGATAAAATTGGTATCGGGCATGATATAATCGATGCGGAGGGTAGGTGCCAAATCGTTGTAAGTACGGCCTAATCCGAAGCCGTTTACCAAGAAAGCATCTTGCCTGTAACCTTTTACTTTTCGGTACGTGTAGCTGGTAGGTACATCGTTATAATCGCCGGTAATACAGTGTATGTAAGGACAAGTATCTAACACTGCACGGACCAAATCGGCCTGAATACCTCGTTTTTGAAAAGCAGTTTTCATTTTTCGGGCAATTCCTTTGCTGGCTTCTACACTAGCTTCATCGGTGAGTTTGATTTTTTCGATATCTACATAATCACGTTCTGCGAATTTGAACGATTGCATGTGTGTGGTATGAATACGCACCGTATCGCCTTGCGGTAAAAGCACATCAATAAAAATGATGCTTTCAGGGTTCTTACCTCTAAAAGGAATTTTACCACTTGCTAAGATGGGGTACTTAGAGAACAAAATACACCCCGATGCATAGTTGCCGCCATCGCGGGTGAAATCTTTCGAAAAGTTATAGTAGGGGTAAGTGTCTGTAAATAATCCTAGGTTATCTGCCCTGCTACCAGGTTCGTTGTAACGGTGGTTAAACTCTTGTAAGCAAAGTACTTGGGCTCCTGTTTCTTTTAACGTACGGGCAATTTCTGTACGAGCCAGTTGCTTGCGTTCTTTGTTTTTGCTGATACCTGTTAGGCTATGCACATTCCAGTGTGCTACTCGCAGACTAGGCTTTTGCTTGCTTTTAGGACTACTAGCAGTAAAGCCCCAAGTGTTGCGTATTTGAGCGTAGCCAATTGCCAAACTTACCAACGGCAGTAATACCCAAACAGGTTTGATGGTAAGCCAAAAGAAAACCGAAAAAACCAATAATGTAGTTAAATAAGGCAGTGCCAATGCTAACATGCCAAATACCCAGCCAATGCTAGATTGTGGTGGAATGTACGGGCTGGCACAACTGGCCAAAAAAGCCAATGCCACCAATAAGTTGATGGTAATGAGTAAGCGTTTAATCCATTTTCTAAGCCAAAGTCCAATACTATTTCCAGCCATACTGTAAATATAAGGGCTTGCCGAAAATACCCGTGTTCGTGCTTGCCGCTTATAGCATTTACCGTAAGGTTAGTAGCCCTTACCATTACATTTGCACCGCTATGGCTCAGAGTAAGGATAAGAAAGGTTTTGATTTTGTTGCGTTACGAAGGGTGTTCTCGTATGTGCAGCCGTATCAATCGCGGTGGTATTTGAGCATTGTACTTGGTATTGTACTGGCTTTTATTGCACCCTTACGACCTTATTTGGTGCAGCTAACCGTTGATAGGGCTACGGGTGGCCACAAGCCTGTGCCGGCTTGGTTACAATGGATACTTGGCGATGATCGTGTAGCCGATATCATGCAGTTTTTAATAGCAATCACTGTTTTTCAAATTGCTTTTCTGTTGCTAGAAACTTGTTTGCGATTTCTTTTTTCATTTGCTACGGCTTGGATAGGCCAGGCGGTTGTGAAAGACTTGCGTGTAGCCGTGTTTGAGAAAATTTTACGACTTAATTTAAAACAGTTCGATACAACTCCTATCGGTACCCTCACTACCAGAACCATCAACGATATCGAAAGCATCAACGATATTTTTAGTGATGGACTAATTCCAATTATTGCCGACTTACTCTCTATCATTATTACGGTATCGGTAATGTTCGCTATCGATTGGCAGTTAACGTTAGTGGCGTTGATTCCTTTTCCTGTACTAATTATTGCTACGTACTATTTCAAAGAAAGCGTTAACAGAAGTTTTCATAAAGTACGCAATGCTGTATCGGCACTGAATGCTTTTGTGCAAGAGCATATTACGGGCATGTTGGTTGTGCAAGCATTTGCAGCAGAAGATAGAGAAATGCGAAAATTTGCTACCATTAACAAACAGCATCGCAATGCCAATGTCAACGCCATTTTTGCCTACTCGGTTTTTTTTCCAGTGGTAGAAGTGGTGTTGGCAGTAAGTATGGGCTTGGTTGTATGGTGGCTAGCAGGCCAAGCCATCGATCAACCTATGGATAGTGCCCTTGCGGGTAAATTAGCTGCCTTTACCCTTTACCTCAATCAAATTTTCAGGCCGTTACGAGTGATTGCTGATAAGTTCAATGTTTTGCAAATGGGCGTTATTGCCAGCGAACGTGTGTTTGCAGTACTCGATAACCCCGATGTTACGCCCGAAGGCACGGCAAGCATTATAACTTCTAATGCACACCAGCATACAGCAGGTGCAATTGCCTTTAATAAAGTGTGGTTTGCGTATAACGAGCCCAACTACGTACTTAAAAATATCAGTTTTCAGGTGCAGCCAGGCGAAACTGTAGCATTGGTAGGGCATACGGGTAGTGGTAAAACCAGCATTATTTCGTTACTGAACAAACTATACCAGATACAACAAGGTGAAATTATACTCGATGGCGTAAATATTAATCAATACAGTACAGCGGCACTAAGAAGTCATATCGGTGTGGTATTACAAGATGTATTTCTGTTTAGTGGTACAGTGATGGATAATATCACCCTGCGTAATCCAAATATTACAGAAGCACAAGTGATTGCTGCCGCAAAGATGATAGGCGTTCACGATTTTATCATGCGACTTCCGGGCAGTTATCAGTTCGATGTGATGGAGCGAGGAAGTACGCTTAGCCTAGGGCAACGCCAATTACTAAGCTTTATTAGGGCACTTTTATACAATCCATCGGTATTAATACTCGATGAAGCAACCAGCAGTATAGATACCGAAAGTGAGTTGCTGATTCAACAAGCTATTGATACGCTTATTAAAGGCAGAACTTCCATTGTTATTGCCCATCGGTTAAGTACCATTCGTAAGGCCAATAAAACTATTGTGCTCGATAAAGGTGAAGTAAAGGAAATTGGAACCCACGAACAGTTACTTGCATTAGGCGGTTTTTATACCAAACTCTATGAAATGCAGTTGCAACAAGAGTTAGCGAATTAGTCGGTTGAAAACTTGCATCGGATTTCTGAAAATTACGTTAACACTTCGGCTTTCCCCCTTATCTTTGCCGCAAATTTCAGATAAGGTATGGCTCAAAATAGGGTTAAATGCTTGCTGGCTTTGGTTTTCAGCGTTTTTATGCTTACAAATGCCAATGTGGTAGTTGCTCAAGAACAACACCCCGTGCAAGCCCACAATACAGATGCTGCAACCAGTCATAAGCCTGCCGAAAAAGAATTTAACGTTACTGAAACAATTCTCGAACACATCTCCGATGATCATAGCTGGCACCTTTGGGGGCACACCAGCATTGCATTGCCTGTTATCTTAAAAACTGATAAAGGTTGGGAAACATTCAGCAGTGCTAAGCTTATGGATGAACATCACGAACCTATTGCTTATACTGGTGCAACTACCGGGTATCAGTTCAAAGTGAATACCAACCACGAAACTGGTAAGAAAAGCATCGTAATCATTGATGCAGATGGTAATATCAACCAAGCTGCAACAGCTTCTATATTAGATATGAGTATCACTAAAAACGTAGCGAGCATGTTTATTGCTGTGTTTTTGCTGCTCGTCATCTTTTTAAGTGTAGCTGCAAGCTATAAAAAGCGTGGTGTTACAACGGCTCCTAAAGGTTTCCAAAACATCATGGAAACACTCATTCTATTTGTACGTGACGAAGTGGCTCGTCCTAACATCGGCGAAAAATACTACAAGTACATGCCGTTCTTGTTAACCGTTTTCTTCTTCATTTTTATCAATAATTTGTTAGGATTAATTCCTTTCATCCCAGGTGGTGCGAACGTGAGTGGTAACATCGCATTTACGATGACCCTAGCAGTGTTCACTTTCATCGTAGTGAATTTCAGCGGCAACAAAAACTATTGGAAGCACATTTTCTGGATGCCAGGTGTAGCCGTTCCGATGAAAATTTTCTTAATGCCAATCGAGGTAATCGGCATTTTCACTAAGCCTATCAGTTTAATGATACGTTTGTTTGCCAACATTACTGCAGGCCACATTCTTGTACTAAGTTTAGTTTGTTTGATCTTCATATTCAAATCTGTAGCAGCATCTGCCGTTGCAATTCCGTTCACTGTATTTATCAGTTGTATTGAGTTGCTGGTAGCATTTCTACAGGCGTTCATCTTTACCATGTTAAGTGCCTTGTACATTGGCATGGCTACAGAAGAACATCATGACGATCATCATTAATAACGTTTTTTCTTAACCATCATAATTTCAACAAAATGATCGGAAGTATTGCTGCAATTGGTGCTGGCTTAGCCGCTATCGGTGCCGGTATTGGTATTGGTCGTATCGGTGGCTCTGCCGTAGAAGGTATGGCCCGTCAGCCAGAAGTTGCTGGTAAAATTCAAGGTGCTATGATTGTAGCTGCCGCCTTCGTAGAAGCGGTTGCTCTTTTCGCAGTAGTAGTTGCCCTATTGGGTACTCGCTAGTAAGCACCAACAGTTTCAGCCTCTACGCACAGGGCAGCGAGGCTGAAATTGTTTTACTGCTTCGCAGCAACATACTTTGGTAGTTAGCAGTGTGCAAGTGTCAACAATAGTTGCGTCGCACACTTCAACTGAAGTACAAACACGAGCTAAATTTTAGAAAGTAAGCATAAGCTGCTAGTTTTGCAGCCGCTTTCAGAAAATACAACGATATGTTTTTAGAAGTTAATCCTCTCGTATTACCTGAGCTAGGTTTGGTTATTTGGAGTACAATCGCCTTTTTGGTGCTATTGTTGGTGCTTACCAAGTTTGCTTGGAAACCTATCATGGCTGCCGTTAAAGAGCGTGAAACTGGTATAGAAGAAGCACTAGCTAAGGCTGAGAAAATGAAGGCCGAGATGGCACAGTTGCAAAACGAGAACGAAGCTTTATTAGCAAAAGCTCGTGAAGAACGTGCTACTTTAATTAAAGAAGCTAAAGAAACCGCAGATAAAATGGTGGCAGCTGCACAAGAAAAGGCTAAAGCAGAATACGATCGTATTGTTGCCGATGCACAAGCAGCTATTCATCAGCAAAAGAACCAAGCACTTACAGAGGTTAAAAACCAAGTGGGTAGCATGGTAATTGAAGTGGCCGAAAAAGTATTGCGTAAGCAGTTAGCTGATAAGCCACAACAAGAAGCGTACATTCAAGAATTAGTGAACGGCGTTAAGCTGAATTAATTGGCATAAAAACTAACACATCGTATTATTATGACGAACCCTCGTTTAGCAGCACGTTATGCCAAAAGCTTAATTGACCTTTCGCAAGAACAAGGTAAGCTTGAGGAAGTGTATGCCGATATGCGTTACATGCAAGCTTTGGCAAAAGCTAGTAAAGAGTTTGTGGCTTTGTTAAAGAGTCCCATCGTTAAAGGCGATAAAAAGCTTGCTGTTATTGAAAGTTTAACAAAAGGGAAGGTTGGTGCACTTACAAGTGGTTTCAACCGCTTGTTGGTGAATAAGGGCAGAGAAAATGATCTTGTAGCCATTGTAGATGCCTTCATCGATCAGTACAATACACTTAAAGATATTCACCGCGTTAAGTTTACCACAGCCGTTGAGGTGAGTGATACTTTGAAGCAAAGTATTGTGAATACGGTAAAAGCGCAAACAGGCTTTACACATATTGAATTAGAAGCTAAAGTTGATGCGAATATCATTGGTGGTTTTGTACTAGAGTTCGACAATAATTTGGTTGATGCATCTGTGGCAAGAGATTTAAGAGATTTAAAAGCACAATTTTCGAAAAACTGGTACGTACCTAACATGAGATAATACTGTTACATACTTGTACCTGAAGTACAAGTGAGTGACACAACGATGTTGAGATTTGTACAATAGCTGGTAACAACATAATTAGATAACAATCACGACAACTTCAAAATATGGAAGCGATTAAGCCCGATGAAATTTCAGCGATACTGCGCCAGCAGTTAAGCAATTTCAACGCCAGTGCCGAACTGGAAGAAGTAGGTACCGTATTGCAGGTGGGCGATGGTATTGCCCGTGTGTACGGCCTTAACAACGTACGCAGCGGTGAGCTGGTAGCCTTTGATAATGGTTTAAAAGCCATAGCCCTGAACCTAGAGGAAGATAACGTAGGTGTGGTACTACTTGGCGATAGCAAAAGTGTAAAAGAAGGTGATAAAGTACGCCGTACTGGTCAGATTGCCTCTATTAAAGTAGGTGAAGGCATGGTTGGCCGTGTGGTAAATACTTTAGGTGAACCAATTGATGGTAAAGGCCCTATCACTGGCGATTTGTACGAAATGCCATTAGAGCGTAAAGCACCCGGTGTAATTTATCGTGAGCCTGTAAAAGAACCATTACAAACGGGTATCAAAGCGATTGATGCGATGATTCCTGTTGGTCGTGGTCAGCGTGAATTGGTAATTGGAGACCGTCAAACTGGTAAAACTGCCATTTGTATTGACACCATCATCAACCAAAAAGAATTTTACGAAGCTGGTAAGCCAGTGTATTGTATATACGTAGCGGTTGGTCAGAAAGCCAGTACCATTGCCGGTGTAATGAAAACATTACAAGATGCAGGTGCCATGGCATACACTGTCATTGTAGCTGCAAGTGCTAGCGACCCTGCTCCACAGCAGTTCTACGCTCCATTTGCTGGTGCTGCAATTGGTGAATTCTTCCGCGATACTGGTCGCCCTGCATTAATCGTATACGACGATTTATCTAAGCAAGCGGTTGCTTACCGTGAAGTTTCATTGTTGTTACGTCGTCCTCCTGGTCGTGAAGCTTATCCTGGTGACGTATTCTACTTACACAGTCGTTTGTTAGAGCGTGCCGCGAAAGTGATTGCCAACGATGATATCGCTAAGAACATGAACGATTTGCCAGCAAGCATCAAGCATATGGTGAAAGGTGGTGGTAGCTTAACAGCATTACCCATCATTGAAACACAAGCTGGCGACGTATCTGCTTACATCCCAACGAACGTTATCTCTATCACCGATGGTCAGATTTTCTTAGAAGGTAACTTGTTCAACGCTGGTATTCGTCCGGCTATTAACGTAGGTATCTCTGTAAGTCGTGTGGGTGGTAACGCTCAAATCAAGAGTATGAAGAAGGTAGCTGGTACGTTGAAGCTCGACCAAGCTTTGTACCGCGAACTTGAAGCATTCTCTAAATTTGGTGGTGACTTAGATGCTGCTACAAAAAGTGTGTTAGATAAGGGTGCTCGTAACGTAGAAATTTTGAAGCAAGCACAGTACTCTCCACTTACTGTAGAAAAGCAGGTAGCTATCATCTACTTAGGTACACAAGGTTTATTGAAAGAAGTTGCAGTTAAAAATGTAAAGGCTTTCGAAGAGCATTTCTTAACTGAAATGCAGAACAAACTTCCTGATGTATTGGTAGAGTTCAAAAAGGGTAACTTACCTGAAGATGGTTTGAAGAAAATGGTAGACATGGCGAAGAGCATTATGCCTCAGTACAAATAAGTACAACATTTACCGTAAGGTAACATACATAATAAAGCCCAATCAACTGATTGGGCTTTTTGTTTTACTTACGTAAATGAAATGCTATTATGGGTTATAACCTAGCGTAGGTAATGAAGTCGGTACTACTAACATCGGTAAAGCCAACATTTCTGAACATTGTTACCAACTGACCACGATGATAAGTAGCATGGTTCATTACATGCATCACCACTTTGTACAATTCTGTTTGAAATGTTTCGCCTTTCAGGTTTTGGTATACCAACGGCTGCATCAGACCCGTGATGTCGTTGTTCTTTACAAAAGCAATCCAGTTACTACTTTGCTGTAGCCAAAATTGCTGAATGGTACTGGGGTCGGTATGCGTAGTAACACCTTCTTGCCAAACACTGTTGCCTGCCACGCGTTGCAGCCAGTTATACTCGGCATTGGCCATGTGCGTAATGGTGGTAATTAGATTATTGAAACTACTAATTTGATGTTGCTGCAGTTGTTCTGGCGTGCATAGTAGCATCCAATCACATACTTTCGCTGTAGCCCAGTGATGATATTCTGTGAGTTGCGTTAAAATTGTTTTCATGATTGTTGAAGGGGTTGCTATGGTTTTACATCGTGAATATTACGGTTAAGGTAGTTGCTATAATCGGGCACTACAGCTTCATAAGGTTGGTGCATAAACGGACTGGTGATAATGAAATCGGCAGTAGCACGGTCGCAAGCCATCGGAATATTCCATAGCACCGCAAGCCTTAATAGTGCCTTAACATCGCTATCATGTGGTTGTGCACTGAGCGGATCCCAGAAAAAGATAATCATGTCTAAATCGCCTGTGGCAATTAAAGCCCCAATTTGTTGGTCGCCACCGAGAGGACCACTAAGCAGGCGTTCAACAGGTGTTTGTAATGTTTCTTGCAAAAGCTTGCCAGTAGTACCTGTGGCCAGTAATTTGTGTTTTGAGAGCACAGTTCTGTTATAGCGTGCCCAATCAATCAAATCATCCTTTTTATGGTCGTGTGCTACAAGAGCAATGGTTTTAATAGCACCGAGCTGTTTTACCTGCGGGTTATTGCCATAATTCATGTGGGAAAGATAATGAAATGGCGTACTTACGTACATACATTTTGTTTAACGCACTATGAAGTGTTTTAGAAAAGCTTAAAATATGGCGCTATCAGGTGCAGCATAAACAATTAATGTAAACGAAACGTTAAGTTTGCCATTACCCAAAAGAATCGTGTTAGCATGTACAAAAAAGCAATACGCAGCATAGAGGCAACCATAGGCTTAGGCTTGTTACTACTTTTGCTGTTACCCTTCGAAGATATGCCATTACCATTCCACCTCGTTTCAGGCGTAGTGGCAAGAGTATTCTTATTTTTCTTAACAGGCTTTATGGCGTACAAGCTACTTACTGGTAAGCCCGATTTTTACCGATTATATCGAAAAATAAGTCGGCGTAACCGAGCCAGGCGTAGAGGTTACTGATTTTGTATAGCTTCATTAACATGAGCTATCAACAAACCGTGTAATTTTACCACAAACCCCCGTATATGAAGTCTTTGCACTTAACAAGGCAAGACGTGTTCTTTTGGCTGATGATGGCCACATTATTGTACGCTATTATAGGTTAGAAAGAACGAGACGATTGTTCACTTGCCCCCAAGAAGCTACTGCTCACCACCTATCTTTGATAAAAATAGATGTGTGAGCAGTTTCATTTACAGTAAATTACCACAAGTAGGCACTACCATTTTTACCGTTATGAGTCAGCTTGCCGCAGCACATAAGGCGGTGAACCTTGGCCAGGGCTTTCCCGATTTTCCGATGAGTGCCGAACTTATCAACTGCGTGCACCAAGCAATGCAAGATGGTGCCAATCAATACACCCACATGAACGGGCTGCCTTTGCTGCGAGAACAGCTTTGCCAGAAAATGGAGCAGTTGTATGGAACGCCTTTACAGGCAAATGACCATATTACCATTACTCCAGGTGGTACCTATGCCATTTATACTGCCATTACCGCTTTGCTACAACCCGGCGATGAAGTAATTGTATTTGAGCCTTGTTACGATAGCTACTTACCCAACATTATTATCAATGGAGGTGTGCCAGTTACCATAGCGTTAAACGCCGCCGATTACAGCATTCCTTGGGATGAAGTGAATGATAAGATTACTGCTAAAACCAAGCTTATCATCATTAATTCGCCGCATAACCCTACGGGTGCAGTGTTACAAGCAAGCGATTTGCAACAACTTGAGGCAATTGTGGCTCAAAAAGGCTTATTTGTGCTAAGCGATGAAGTGTACGAACACCTGATTTTCGATGGTATAGCACACCAATCGGTTTGTCGATATCCTAACTTATTGCAGCATAGTATGGCTGTATTTTCTTTTGGTAAAACATACCATTGTACCGGTTGGAAGTTGGGCTACTGTATTTCTACCAATACAGCCTGGATGCAAGAGTTTAGAAAAGTGCATCAATTCAACGTGTTCAGTTGTAACACGCCTATGCAGGCTGGCTTAGCTGCTTATTTGCAACATCCCGACGCTTACTTAACGTTGGGCACACAAATGCAAGCACATAGAGATTATTTTCAGCAGTTGATGCAGAACACACCGTTGCAGGCACTACCAAGCTATGGCAGCTATTTTCAGTGTTACAGCTATGCCCATTTAAGTGATATGCCCGATAAAGAGGCTGCCGTGTATCTTACGGAGCAGTATGGGGTTGCAACCATACCAGTATCGGCGTTTTATGCGAATGGTACCGATAATAAAGTATTGCGGTTTTGCTTTGCTAAGCAGTTTGCCACGCTAGAACGTGCAGTAGCACGCCTGAGCGACTTGCAGTTTTAAATGCGTTAGCATTTGCCGTAAGGCGCTATACATCACAATTGCTACCAGCCGAAACTTGCCGTTTCGGCTTTTTAATGCCTGTACCTTACGGTAAATGATAGCAAATACCGTTCATCAGCCTATTTTTCCGTTAATGTATTCAATAGAACTGTGCTTTCTACATAACTAATTGATAATCAAGTACTTACATTAAACCTAATACAAAACGAAGCAAGCTACCATAAAAAAAATGGTACTATGTGTTGCATAGTACTTAAAAAGTCCCCATCTTTGTGTTGTCAAAGTAATCAAGCACTGATGAACGACACTTCACAAAAACAACCCTAAACTTTTAAAAACGAATAGTTATGAAACTCAGTAACAACAACAGCATTTTTTCGGCCTTAAGTAACAGCAGCTTACAACAGTTAACTGCACAAGTAGCCGAAACAGTAGCTACCGATGTATTCAGCACCAAGAAAATTTTTAGCGCAGCCGATTTGTGGAAAGTGCAACGCATGCGTAGAGCCAGAAATACACGCCGCGAATTAGTGTTAGGCTAGTGGTAACCCTAAACCCTTAACAACAACCCAACCAACCCTAACCAACCACATCCTTAAAAAGCCGAAAGCGAAAGCAAGTAGGCACAAAACTTCGAACCATGGATATTCAGAACACACAAAGCCAAATGCGTAAAGGCGTGCTGGAGTTTTGTATCCTTTCTATCATACGCCAGGGCGAAGTATACCCAAGTGATATTGTAGATAAGATGAAAGCTGCCGACCTTAGCATTTTAGAAGGTACGTTGTACCCATTGCTTACACGCCTCAAAAATGCCGAATTACTTACCTACCGCTGGGTAGAAAGTAGCAGCGGCCCGCCACGTAAGTACTTTAGCATGACAGAAAAAGGACTTATCTTTTACGAAGAACTGCATGCTACCTGGAATGAACTGGCTCAGGCCGTTCAAGCCCTTACACAACCTAACAACCCTTAATCAACCTATACTACAACCTTTCAACTCTATTTTATGAAAAAGGTAATTAACATCAACTTCCAGGGCAGGGTAGTTCCTATCGAAGAAACTGCTTTTGAGATGCTGCAAAACTATACCGATAGCTTACGCAGGTTTTTTGCCAACGAAGAAGGAAAAGACGAAATCATTAACGATATAGAAGGCCGTATTGCCGAACTTTTTGCTGAAATTTTGAAAAAAGGCAACAGCTGTATTACTGATGCCGATGTTGAAGCAATTATTCAGAGCATGGGCCGCCCAGAAGATTTTGAAACAGAAGAAGCTAGCGTTCATAGTCAGCTTGGGGCTAATACTTCTAATGGTGAGCAACAACAGCAGCAGCAATTTGCACAAGGTCGCCGTTTGTATCGTAATGCGAATGATAAAATATTAGCAGGTGTATGCGGAGGCTTGGCTAACTACTTAAATGTAGATCCTATTTTGGTACGTATCATTTTTGTGGTACTGTTTAGCATTGCCTTTATACCATACATTGTTATTTGGGCTTTGGTACCTAGCGAAGCCGATATGCAAGTAGGTGCTACTCGCAAACGCTTGTTTAGAGACGAAGACAATAAATTTATTTCAGGTGTTTGTGCTGGCTTGGCTAGTTACTTTAATGTGAACGTTTGGGTGCCACGCCTCATTTTCTTGATACCGTTTATTTCATTCGCTTTCCGCTGGAATCATTGGGATATGTTTAGCTTCCCTAATTTCTTCAGTATCAGTTTTAGTCCGGGTGCAACACTCATTTATATTATTCTTTGGATTGTATTGCCTGTAGCTAAAACTACCAGTGAAAAACTGGAGATGCGTGGCGAAAAAGTAGATGTGAACAGCATCAAGAATACTGTTACGGAAGATTTAAAAGGTTTTCCGAATCGTATAGCGCAACAAGCTTCAAAAAGTGGGAGTTCACTCGGCCGCATCATAGCTATTATCGCTAAAGTATTCTTGTATTTTATTATGGCCTCGGTATTACTATCGGTAGTAGCAGCTTTCGCAGGCTTTGGTATTGCAGGGTTAGGATTGTTGCCTTTAAGTGATTTGATTCTTAAAGATGGTTGGCAAAGCTGGTTAGCAATTATTGGTTTGGTGTTATTCTTTTGGGTGCCTGTTGTAGGTATTATTACCTGGGGTATTCGCCGATTAACAGGTCGTAAAGGTAGCAAGGGCATTTTAGCGTATGCTTTCAGTGCCTTGTGGATTGGCGGCTGGATTGCTATGATTTTATTGGTTGCTAGCTTATCAAAAGATTTTAGAAGAACCAATGCTCGCAGTTTTGAACAGGTTGCCCTAAGCAATGCCCGAGTAGATAAGTTGGAAATTAGAAATTCCGATTATAACGATACCTTCTTTTACAATAGTCATCGCTTTCGCTTTGAGCCATTTGAGAGTATCAACTTCGATAGCATTTACGTACCGAATATTGATATCATCATTGAAAAAAGCAACAGCGATTCATTTACCGTAAGGTATGCACGCCAAGCCAATGGTAGCAGTGTACAAGAAGCAGAAAGGTTAGCACAATTTGCTTTTAATATTCAGCAAAAAGATACCATTTTAACGGTTGATAAAGGCATACACATTAACAGCACAGATAAATTTCGCAACCAGCGTGTAACCATGATTGTAAGTGTACCGGTAGGTAAAAAAATTATGGTGCATGAAGATGTAAATGTATATGATGATGTAACCATTCAATTCGGACCTAATCATTATAACGACGAGTTCTGGCGCTATAATCGCTACAGAGTAGAGTGGTCTACAGGCGTAGAATACATTATGACAACAGAAGGGTTGAAGCGTGTTGACGGAAAAAAATCGAACAACGATAGCAATGCCGATGAATCGTTAGAAGAGTACAAAAAAAGCCGTGAAAAATTAGAGCAAGAGCTACTTGAAAAAAAGCGTGAATTAGAGCAAATGGAGCGTGAGTTAAAGCAAGTACCCGATACTACCAATCGCTACAAGTACAAGCAAGTAGTTGTTAACCCGCCCAAAGCATCTGAAAAAATAATGGCTACACGCCTCGAAAAATCTGACGATTACATTCCATATCCTACCGCATTTATATTGATGCGTTTAGGTTGCTAATCGTTCAAAAGTTGGTTGTAGTAGTTGCCCTTGGCTACCCTTGGTAGCCGGGGCTTTTTTATAACCTTACGGTAAATTAATAACAGTGAGCACCATGCTACGGCAAATGCTGTTATTGATAAATGCAATATCATTGCAGTAGTATAATACCACATACATGTTACAACGCATTACCATTGTATTAGCCATATGCTTACTAATATGGGGCAGCTATGCAGTAGGGGTGCGTATTGCCGAAGCCTCTACCAAAAACACCTTACTTACCAATTTAGAAGCCTACCCCGCCATGAAGCAATTGAAAGAAGCAAAAGCAGCGGTAGAGCGTGGAGGTGCCCAAAAAGGTGAAATATTTATTACCATTACAAGCGGTACTACTGCTGTAGTTGGTATTGAATACACCATTATCAACGAAACATCGGATGTGCTTTTTAGCGAACCGTATGTATTTATGTACTCCATTACATTTGATAAGGCCACCAAAAAAATTCAGCATGTTGGGCCTTATGTGATACCCGTGAATTAGGGTTTTGTCAATTAAATTCTCATTAGCCTAAGATTATTTAAATGTTAATTCGGCAATTTGTATTATTTTTTCGCCTGAAACAAGACCACTGCTATGAGAAAATTATTGATGCTATGCATCATAGCACTCACGTGTGCTATGTATGGGTATTCGCAAAGTGCAACCACTTATGTTTTCAGAGTGGGTACTGGAACATATACGCCAGTTAACGATGCAAGTGCGACCAGATTAACATCTGTAGAGGCTGATGAGGTGCTTAGTGCCACTCAAAACATCGGATTTACTTTTAGTTACGAAGGTGTTAACTATACCCAGTTTAAGATGGGTTCAAACGGATTTATTTCTTTTAACACTTCCGGAACTTCAGCACTATCATCGAACAATTTATCAACTAGTAACACAACTTCTCGCCCAATTATTGCTCCTTTATGGGATGATCATGATGGTCGGGCTACTGGTAGTGTTAGTAGAGCACTTTATGAAGTAACAGGTACGGCACCCAACCGTGTTTTAACGGTAGAATGGCGTAACTGGGAATGGAACTATCTATCATCTACACCGGTAATCAGCTTTCAAGTGAAATTATATGAAACTACGAATGTGATAGAGTTTCATTACAGATCAGAATCGGGTAGTGTTTCATCAGGTTCTGCATCCATTGGTATTGGTAGCGCAACAGGTACGGCTTATTTGAATTTGACTTCAGTAGCAGTCCCTGCAGTATCAAGCTCAACTACTACCAATACAATTAGTACTAAACCTGCTACTGGTACTATATACAGATTTGTTCCTCCTACACCATGTTCAGGAACCCCCGTTGCTGGAACTCCGCAACAGGCTGTGTATAATTTTTGCCCAGGAGCAAGTCCTACAATTAATGTATTTGAAACTACAGCAGCAACTGGGCTATCATTTGCTTGGGAAACTTCTGCTAATGGAATTGATGGATGGACGGATGTAACATCTGGAACTGGCGGAACAACGCTTAATTATACAACGCCAGCCTTTAGTGGTACGGACGTTTACTATAGAATGAGAGCTACTTGTACAAATGGTGGTGGTGTTAGTACAACGACTGCAGTTATGCTTTCTGGCCCAGTTCCTCCAACAACGCAAGTAAGTGCTATTACTTCAACCGCAGCAGGTACTACGTCGCTTGGTTTAAGTTGGACAAATGGTAATGGTAACTATAGAAGTGTATTCATTAATAATGCAAACAGTTTTGTAGATCCAATTAGCCCTGCCATACCAGGAACCGCAGCAACAGTATGGGCAAATGCTGGCCAGCAGTTAGTGTTCGATGGTACAGGAACTTCTGTAACAGTAACAGGGTTAACACCTAGTACAACCTATTTTGTACGGGCTTACGAATCACAAAGATGTACGGGAACACCTAATACATATTTCTATAATACTGCAACGGCAACAAATAATCCGAATAGCTTCGCTACGTCATCTCCCATTGCGTACGAAGTAACACGTAATACCGGAATTACTTACAATTCAATTCAAGCCACTGGTACTAACTTGCCTTCTTGGAGTAGTACAACAAGTGGTGATGATAATCTTTCTGCCTCGGCTCCTATTGGCTTTGATTTTGTATATCAAGGACGAACAGTAAATAATTTTAAAGTTTGTACCAACGGTTGGTTAACACTGGCTCCTGCTACTACCACAGATAATGCTTGGAATAATAGTCTTGGGGCGAATAGTGGTATTAGACAAGCTGTGATTGCGCCTTTCTGGGAAGACTTAGTAGTGACCGGCCAAACTTATGCTAATATTAACAACATTAAATATGAGTTAAGTGGTACTGCTCCTAACCGCATATTAACGGTTGAATGGAGTGGTATGGAAACATATAATAACCCTGGGCCTAATTTAAACTTCCAAGTGAAGCTATACGAAACTACTAATAACATTGAGTTCGTATATGGTAACATGTCGGGCTTCGATGGAACAGCCGACTATGGATTTGCTTATTCTGTAGGGTTGAATGGTTTTAGTACTTCAGGTACGCTTGGTGCTGGAGATGTGTTGGCATTGCAAAATTTCAACACGAAAATCTTCGCTGCTACCAATGCAGGCACTGCGAATACAGGTGCGAATGCATTAAATGTAGTTCCTGCATGTAACTCAAGCCTATTGTTTACACCTGGTACATACACCGATGGCACACCATTACCTGCCATAACGAACGATGAACCAGCTGGTGCGATTGGCTTAGCTGTTGGAAGTGTACCTCCAACCGAATTTTGTGATACATATTCGTCTGCTGGTGCTACTGCATCAACAGGTATCACTGCGTGTACTGCAGGTACACCAGGTACACCTGACGATGATGTATGGTTCAGATTCAACGTTCCAGCCGATGCTAATACTACAATTACCGTACGTGGAGCTGGTGGTTATAACCCAGTAGTACAGCTATTCAGCGATGCAGGTACTACATCACTTGCATGTAACAATGCTATGGGAAGTGGTTTAACAGAAAATATAGCCATCAACCTAACAGCAGGTAGCTACTTTGTTCGTGTATATCATGCAGGTACGGGTAGTGGTACTACGCCTGCTAACGGTGCAACGGCTATTACAAGTGCAGGTAACTTCTATATTGGTGTTTATACAACGCCATTACCTCCTGCAAATGATGACATTTGTAATGCTGTTGATTTATCAGTAAGTGCAACTACTTGCGTAAATACAAATGGTACCACAGTTGCAGCTACTGCTTCTACCCAAACTGTTTGTGGTGGTACAGCTGATGATGATGTTTGGTATAGCTTTACAGCTACTGGAACATCAGCTACAGTTGCTGTAGCAAGTGGTGCTGGCTTTAACGCTCATTTACAAGTATTCAGCTCTGCTGATAATACATGTACTGGCACTTTAACATCACTTGGTTGTATTAACAACACCTCAACAGCTGGTGTTGAATTTTATACAGCTACAGGCTTAACTGCAGGTAATGTATACTTTATTAGAGTATACCATACAGCTGCTGGTAGTGGTTCTGGTAGCTTTAGAATTGCAGTACTTGGAACTGGGCCTATTTGGACTGGCGCTACAAGTACAGATTGGTTGAACTCTGCCAACTGGTGTGGAGGTTTCCAACCAAGTTCAACATCCAATGTGATTGTAGGCGCTACTGCAAATAATCCTGTATTATCTGGTAGTGTTGGAAGCACCTCAGTTCGTTCGTTAAGTTTCACGAATAGCAGCGCAAGCAGTCTTACCATCACTTCACCATCAGTATTAACTATAGACAGTTTAGTAGCAGGTGCTGGCGATGTTACATTGCTTGGTACAGGAAGTGTACGCGTTGTAAGAAATGTTAATGTAACAAATAACAATACACTAACCTCAAATGGTTTACTAACACTTGTTTCAACATCAACCAATACCGCTGTAGTACCAGCTCTCAGTGGCACAAGTGCTATTGCAGGCGATGTTATCGTTCAACGCTTCTTACCTTCTAGAACTACACGTAAGAGCTTGTTCTTGGCAAGTCCAGTAACTGCTCGTATTGATACCAGCTGGCAACAGCAAATTCATATCACAGGTGCAGTAGGTGTTTGTCCTGCAGTAGGTACAGGTGGAGTAGATTTAACGCAAACTGGTAACCCAAGTATGTTCACCTATTCAGCATCAATGCAGGCTGGTCAGCGTTGGGTACCTGTTCTAACTACAAATGGAACAACACTTAACCCTGGCGTAGGTTACCGTGTATTGGTACGTGGCGACCGTTCTGGTGGCTGTGCATTACTTGATGGTAGCACTACTGCTTCAACAGCCGTTACATTATCAGCCAAAGGCTTATTAGCTCAGGGTAACATAAATGCCACTTTAGCAGAAGGCTTCACCTTAGTGGGTAACCCTTATCCATCACCTATCAGTTTCGATGCGCTAGCAGCATCTAACACCGATATAGATGTTAGTTACTGGAGTTATAATCCTGCTAATGCCAATGGCGTGTTCAGCGTATTCAATGCTGGTACACTCACCAACAAGCCAGCAGGTTATATCAACGATAATATCATCGCATCAGGTCAGGCTTTCTTTGTAAGAAAAGCAACACCAAACTTTGGTACGCTTACCTTCCAAGAGACCCACAAATCAACCACAGCCCAAGCTGGTTTATTCAGAACACAGAACTGGTTAGGTATGACAAGAATTGCCTTACGGGCAAATGATGACGCACACTTAGATGAAACTGTGGTACGCTTTGGCAACCAACAAGGTATCAGCAATTTGGTAGAAGGTAGCTACGATGCCTTAAACATCAGCGAAGGCACAGAAGGCATCAGCAGCCAAAAAGCCGGCAACCGCTACAGCATTCAAACCAGAACAGCTGTAACAAGTGCCGATACCGTAAGCTTACACATTGTAAGCAACAACAATGGCAGCTACAAGCTATACTTTGGTGAACTACAAATCGGCAGCAACAATGCCATTTTAATCGATAAGTTCTTAAACCAACAACAAGCCATCACCGAAGGCGATAGCTACAGCTTCACCACCACGAACGATCCTGCCAGCAAAGGCAACCGCTTCGATGTGGTATTCCGCAGCAGCGCCACGTTACCAACAAACTTCACCGCCATCTATGCCAAGGCTAAGGAAGGTAACAAAGCAGCAGACGTGCTCTGGACGGTAGCCAGCGATAAGCAAGTAGTACAGTATCAGGTGGAACGCAGCACCGATGGCCGCAGCTACAAAGCAGTAGGTAGTGTCGCCAGCCAGCAAAGTAACCAAACGGTAAGCTATAGCTATACCGACAACCAAGCGATTAGCACGGTGGTATACTACCGCGTAAAAGCAATGGCCGCCGATGGCAGCTACAAGTACAGTGCCGTAGCGAAGTTGAATGGCAAAGCGAGCAGTATTGAGTTAAGCTTGTACCCGAACCCAGTACAGAGCCAGCTACAGGTACAGTTGAGTCAGCCGGTGAAAGGTCAGTTGACAGCAAGGATCGTAGACAGCAAAGGACAGGTGGTGTACCAACAGAGCAGCATCAATGTGGCAGGTAGCAACTTGTTACAGTTGAGCGTAGCGCATTTACCGCAAGGTACGTACCAGCTAACACTGACAAACGGTAGCGACTTCACCGCCACTGGCAGCTTTGTGAAGTAAACGTGTAAAGGACGTTGAATAGACATTCACGTTAAGGAACAAAACATCTAACCAACAGTAGTGGTTGGTAGTGGAGCGCAGCAAGTGAGTACAGAGCGTATACAACGAGCAAAGCACATTATCAACCACTTACAAAATCGAATAACAATGCAACAAACGCAACGATTATACAAGCAAGCCATCCGCAGTTTTGTGATGGCGATGATGGTAACGATGATAGCCATCGGAGCACAAGCACAAAACCCCGATCCGTGGGATGATGCTGATAGTGCTGATGTACCATTAGATGGAGGCTTAAGCTTACTGGTAGCGGCTGGTGCTGGCTATGGCGTTAAGAAGTATCGCGATAGCAGGAAGCAACAGCAGAAGCAGTAGTTCTAGTTATCAATAGTAGCACTGAGAGAAGCAGATATAGCTTCCATACCACAAGAGGCTCGCCGCAGGCGAGCCTCTTGTGGTATATATAGGTTTGTATTGACCTTACTTTTTCATGCTTTTGTTTACCAGAAAAACGCCAATTAGGGTAATAATTGTGCCAATAATGATCGGCGTGGTAAATGGCTCTTGCAGCACCCAATTGCCAATGCCAATTGCTACTAAAGGATTGATATATGCATATAACGAGGCTACCGTAGGATGCAAATGCTTGAGTGAATAAATAAACGCAACAAACGTAAGCACCGACCCTGCTGTTACCAAATAAGCAATAGCCCACCAAGTGTTCGAGGCAATGGTGTTGAATGGTTGCGTAACACCTGTTCCATATGCAAGGCAAGCAACCATTACAGAGCTCATAACCATTTGCCAACCGGTTGCATAGTAAGGATTGATTTGAAATTTATTTCTCGACAAAAAAATAGTGCCAACGCTCCAACTAAGCATGGCAAAAAGTGCTAAAAAAACCCCAAGCACATAGCCTTTGGGTTGTTGATGAAAAGCATTTTCATATAATACAAAACCTACGCCTGCAAAGCCAAGTAGTAATCCAACCATGGTGAGCCAGCTCGGTTTATATTTTAAAAAAAGCATCTGGATAATTGCAACACTCAATGGGTATAGTGCACCAATTAATGCACCTAAACCACTTGGTATGTATTGAATGCTCCAAGTACTAATCGCATTCGCAAAAACAAACATAATTACACTCATCATGAACAGCCAGGCAAATTGCTGTTTTGTGGGAAGCTTTTCTTTTTTAACGATCAAGAAATAGAGTAGAAAAATACTACCTGCAATCAACTGTCGTATAAAACTAACTTGTAATCCGTGGGTGTGCTGTACACCAAGCTTACTTACTACCCAAGTGCTTCCCCAAATAGTACTGGTGATGGCTAAAGCTCCATATGCTAGGCGCTGTTGTTGTGGTGTTGTTGATTGATTCAAAACCGCTGTAATTATTGCAAGTGCAAACATACAGGCTTTCTCTTGCAACTATCGTAAAGTATAAGAGCCTGCATACGCAGGCTCTTATACTTTACATAATGTACTTACGTAAATGAGGATATGATGTATTACTGATCTTTTTTAAGTTCGATATCTAATTGCATGGCTTCTACTACCACACGCAATTTGGTAACTACCTTCTGATCGTTCCGTACAAACTGCATTTTAGCATTGTAATTGGGTTCCATAAAAACATCGGGTGTGCCGGTAGGACTCAGTTCGCTGGTTTGTCCCATAGCCGATGCAAAAAGCTTTCCATCCTTGCTATCAATACCAATAAATTCTACTGGTGAGCCTGCAGGGCCTTTGTAATTACCAACATAGTCGGCATAGTTCACTGTATCGGCAACCAATTGCTTGTGATACAACTTTAGGGTAGCTGGTGCCGTTGGCATCTCCATTTGCCGTAAGGCGATCATAGCAACGAAGAGTGAAGAACATACAAGCAGTTTCATAGTATTTTGTTTAGAATATTTATGATGTGTTAACCCAAAAGTAAAACCTATTTTTGCCCACGCAAATGAATTACATGCGTGTTACAACGATGTAATGAACGTTTTGTTACAACAGAAGTTGAAATTATGAGCAGTAAATTTAATCCAGATAAGCAACATACGCTAACTACAGAAGTAAGTATTAGCGGTACAGGCTTGCATACCGGTATTTTGGTTGATATGACTTTGAAGCCTGCTGCTGCAGGTTTTGGTATTCAGTTTCAACGTATTGATTTGCCAAATCAGCCGGTGATTAAGGCCGATTGCGATTTAGTAACCGATACCAGCCGTGGTACTACCTTACAAGTTGGAGATGCTAAAGTAAGCACCGTAGAACATCTGCTTGCTGCCTTGGTAGGCTGTGGTGTTGATAACGTTTTGGTAGAACTAAATGGCCCAGAAATACCTATTATGGATGGTAGTAGCCAGCCTTTTGTTGAACTGATTGAAGAAGCTGGTGTACAAGAGCAAGAGGCTGCGAAAGCGTGGTACAGTATTGATGAAAATATATATCATTACGATGAAGTGAAGCGAGTAGAAATGGTTGCTATGCCTTCGGTTGATTATCAAATCACTACATTGATTGATTTTAACAGTCCTGTACTTGGTACGCAACATGCTCAGCTTAAAACCATGCGTGAATTCAGGGCAGAGGTAGCTAGTAGCCGTACCTTCTGCTTCTTGCACGAACTTGAAATGCTGATTGAGCATAACCTGGTGAAAGGTGGCGATTTGAACAATGCGATTGTAATTGTAGATAAAGCTATTAGCGACGATGCTATGGCTCGACTTGCGAAGGCGTTCAAACGTGATCGTATGGAGGTGAAGGCTGGTGGTTATTTGAACAATCTTGAGTTACGTTACCCGAACGAGCCTGCTCGCCACAAACTGCTCGATGTAGTAGGCGATTTGGCACTGATTGGCTACCCGATTAAAGCTAGAATTTTAGCGAACAGGCCCGGGCATAGCACCAATGTTGAGTTCGCAAAAAAAATTAAACAGTACATTAAAAAGAATAAGCATGTGAAAGATGTGCCGGTGTACAATCCATCGCTGCCGCCAGTGTACAGCCTAGAGCAAATAGAGCGTACGTTGCCACATCGCTATCCGTTTTTATTGGTTGATAAGATTATTGAATTAACCGATACGCATATTGTTGGCTTAAAAAATGTAACGTTCAATGAGCCATTTTTTACAGGTCATTTCCCCGGTAATCCGGTAATGCCAGGCGTATTGCAAATTGAAGCATTGGCACAAACGGGAGGTATCTTTTGTATCAATGCCATGGGAGAGGGTAAGTACGATACTTACTTCTTGAAGATTGATAATTGTAAGTTCAAGCAGAAAGTGGTGCCCGGCGATACCATGTTATTGAAGATGGAATTGATTAGTCCGATTCGTAGAGGTATTTGTGAAATGCGTGGTACGGTGTATGTGAATGGTAAGGTAGCTACCGAGGCCGATTTGGTTGCACAAGTAGTGAAGCGTCAAGAAAAGTAAGGCTGCCTTTACAGGCAAATGAACCCAAACATTGTTATTGTTAGCTAAAGGTGGTAATTCAGCCTCAGGTATGTTGATACAATATATATGGCGGCCGAAGGCCGCCATATATATTGTATCATTGGTATAAAACAACTACATTGTTACAAACTGCAGCTACATTTACCGTAAGGTATATATAATGCTTGGCTTAGTCTTTTTGCAGTAATGCCTGAATTTGGCGTTCTAAATCTGCAATACGTTTTTCCATATCGGGTAGGCTGCGGCTGATTGCCTGGCTGCGTAACGCACTCGTATAATCGTAGGCTGGTGTACCTGTTACGGCTGTATTAGGTTGTTTGATGCTTTTACTAACACCACTCTGAGCATTGATTTTACTACCATTGGCAATGGTGATGTGGCCAACAATACCTGCCTGCCCGCCAATCATAACCTGCTTGCCAATTTTTGTGCTTCCGCTAATACCTACTTGTGCTGCAATAACGCTGTGATTGCCTATTTCAACGTTGTGAGCAATTTGAATAAGGTTATCGAGTTTGGCGCCTTTACGAATGATGGTACTACCAATAGTAGCTCTATCAATACAGGCATTGCTGCCAATTTCAACATAGTCTTCAACAACTACATTGCCAATTTGAGGTACTTTTTGAAAGCTTCCATCGGCTTGTGGTGCAAAACCAAAACCATCGCCGCCAATAACAGTTCCTGCATGTATAATTACGTTGTTGCCAATAACACAATCGTGATATATTTTAACACCCGGATGCAATACTACATTGTTACCTATTGTAACATTATCGCCAATGAATACGCCCGGGTAAATTTTTGTATTGTCACCCACTTTAGCGTGGTTACTGATGTAGGCGAAAGCACCAACGTACACTTGTGCTCCCATGCTTGCAGTACTGGCAATAAAACTTGGCTGCTCAATACCACTTAACTGCTGTTGTTTGATTTGTTGATATTGTTGTAACAGTTGTGCAAAGGCTGTGTATGCATTAGGTACACGAATAAGCGTACTGCTAACATTGTTTTTTAGTGCTAAATCGGCATTGATAATAACAATACTAGCCTTGGTGGTGTAGAGATATTCTTCGTATTTAGGATTGGCTAAAAAAGATAATTGGCCATGTTGCGCCTCTTCAATTTTACCGAAATTATTTACGGTAACGGTAGCATCGCCATCGATTTGGCCGTTGATTAAAAGTGCTATTTGTTGTGCCGAAAATTGCATTGTGCGTTGAGTCTTTCTTTTTTAGGGGGTGGTTTTAAAAACCCGCAGGCTGACAAATGTAGAATTTTTTAACGGGCATCTGTAATGTTTGGTGGATTAAGCTGTTATCTACTTCGGCAATGTCTACCACGGTTTTATCTTTTGTGATGATGCGTATGCTTTCGTCTTGCGGTTGATACGTGGTGTTGGTGGCTTCGCCGGTAAACACCAAATAGCTGGCTTCGGCCTCGCTGATATGCCATGCTTTTGCCAATTGTGCTCGCTTGGCTTGCACCTCGTTAATATCAAAAGGAGTTGCTTGCAGCTTGCACTTTAGTAGTTTTCTGTCTAAAACATGGGTGCAGAGTGTTTTTAACACGATATCGTTAGTGCGGCTCCAAACTTTAATAGCATGCATTACATCGGCATCATCGAGGCTGCAAAACTGAGCTAAAGCTTCGGCGTTCATAACACCTTGGTATTGGTCGAAAAAATAATCGAGTGCCGTTTGCGTAAGCAAAACAGCTTTATTCGTTGGATACAATGCTCGTACCCGATCAATAATTTTCACCAACATTTTTTCGGCTGCGAGTACTGTTTTGTGCAGGTATACTTGCCAATACATTTGTCGCCTTGCAATTAAAAATTTTTCAACGCTATGAATGCCTTTTTCTTCCACCATCAATGCATCATTATGCACGGTAAGCATTTTTAGAATACGGTCGTAACCAATCACTCCTTCGCTTACACCTGTGAAAAAGCTGTCGCGGCTTAGGTAATCCATGCGGTCAACATCTATTTGTCCGCTGATAAGTTGGTGTAAGAAATGCTTAGGATACTTTGCGGTAAATATTTCTATCGCCATATCTAAAGCCCCATGTAAGTCGCGGTTCATAGCCTCCATAATTAAGAGGCTCAGAGTTTCGTGATGTACATTGGGCACCAATCGATGTTCTAGTGCATGTGAAAACGGACCATGCCCGATATCGTGCATGAGAATTGCAGCTTGTGTGGCTACTTCTTCTTCGGGGGTAATGCTAACACCTTTACTTTTCAACTCTGTTAAGGCATTACACATAAGGTGGTAAGCTCCTAATGAATGATGCAGCCTGGTATGTACAGCACCCGGATATACCAAATGTGCCAATGCCATTTGTTGAATACGGCGTAAGCGTTGGTAATAGGGGTGTTCAATAATGCTAAAAATGAGCGGGTGTTGTATGGTAATGAAACCATACACCGGATCGTTAATAATCTTTCGTCTAGTGTTCGTATTGCTTGTAGGCATGTAAGCATGTTTTAACGCCAGTTCACCAAACTGGTGAGTGGATAGCGTATATTTTGGTAACCCATCATATCCACTTTAACAGTACCTACCACAATAGGGCTTTCAATACGAATGGGAATGTGGTTGGCATCGTCGGTTACCCAAACCGTCATTTTTTCGCCACCTTCAAAAATGGTACCCTTAATCAATAGTGGACTAAACTTTATGGCTCTGAACTTACCATATTTAGTTTTGATGGTTTCTTTACCTAAATAACGGATGTATAAGTCGTACACGTTATTATCTAAAAACATGCTGAAGGGTATTTTGTCTTCAGGTTTGTACTTGTTGTAATCAATGTTTCTAGCATAATAAATGCTACTCAAAACATCTTGCACACAATTAGGCACTTTAAATACACCTTTATCGGTAATGGCCGTATTCGTTTGTTGATTAAACGACACCGATTCGTTGATTTTATAACCGCCCTCATCAACATTGCGGGCAAATTTATAGGGTTGTAACGTGCCTGTATCAACAAAGCTTTCGTATTTATCACGCACTTTAAAAATCCAGTCGTATTTGCTGTTGCTGGTGCCAGTACCTACAATATGGTAAATAGGTTTGTTGTTAAAACGTTCTAATTGTGTGGTAAATGTTGCCGTTCCGGCATTTACATAAATACCAATTACGTTATAGAAAACAGTGTAATCGATACGTTCGCCAGCCTGAAATGCCAAGTTGCGTATGCCACAAAAATCAGCGCCAGCATTTAGCTGCAGGCTTGTAACGATTGTTGTTAATAGGATAAGTATCTTTTTCACGGTTCGGGTGTTGTTGCTTCAGGTTTTGAAAATAATCGAATACTCAGTACAAATATGCTGCCTGCCATAGCAGGTATAATCAAGTTTAACAACCAAATTCCAGCAGCGGTATAAATAATTCCCTGATGGTTACTACTCAACAAGCCAAACAGTTGTAAGCTGGCTTGTCCTCGTAATCCCAACTCCGCCATTGGAATGGTAGGTACTACCGCCATTACTAAAAAAAACACACATACCAACCATATGCCTGCTAGTAAAGGTAACTGCACATTAAACACTTGCAGCATTAACCAATATTGCAAAATAAATACAATGTATCGGCTAATCGATAGCGTTAAAATTCTTGTTAATTCACGCCAATGAAAATCTTCCAAGTGTTGAATAAAGTAGCGGTATTTGTGCACCCAACTAATACGTTCAAATACTTGCGTGAGCCAACTTAGTTTATAATACACCAAAACAAATACCAATGCTATAATACCCATGGCATATGCAAAACCCCAAAACCAGAAATCGCTAAGATCGTGCATGAGGCCGCTACTAGGCCATAAGTACATACGTAGATAGATTAAGCCCACCACCCCCATAATAAGTGTTACAATAAGTTGTGCCAAACCCGCTACAACGGTAAATGCTACACTACGCAACCTGTTACCTTCGCCCATGTGCAATACACGGCCTACATATTCACCCAATCGGTTCGGAACAAATAAGCTAAACGCCAACCCACTCAATACCGATTTATACGCTGTAAATAAACTAATACGTTGCACTGGTTTCACCAACACTTGCCACTTGCGAGCCTCTATGCCCCAATTCACAAGGGTAAGCAATGCAACTGCCATAAGCTTCCAACGGTTGGTACCATCCCAAGCATGTTGTAATAGTTCCCATGCCGGCATGCTATTCGGTTGTTGTTGTACCTTACGGTAAATGCTGTACGCAAGTACCATGAATAAAATGGGACCAACTACATAATTTAAAATAATCTTGTATTGCTTCTTTAGTTTCATATTGTTGGTGGCCAAACGTACACAAAGCCAATCATTTACCGTAAGGTAATTGTAATTGCATTGTAAAAAAAGCTTTGATTAAATTGGCAGCGAAATGCAACAACAAAATTCTGTGATTCTCGGTATCGATCCTGGTACACAAGTAATGGGATACGGTGTATTGGCCATACATAACAATAAGCCTCGTGTACTGTTGATGGATGTATTACACATGAGTAGTAAATCTGATGTGTATGAACGCTTGCACACCATACATGCGAAAGTGGCAGATTTAATTCGATTGTATCGGCCGAGCACCTTTGCCATTGAAGCTCCATTTTATGGGAAGAACGTACAAAGTATGCTGAAGCTTGGGCGTGCACAAGGCGTAGCTATTGCCGCTGCAATGCAAGCTGGTTTATCGGTTACAGAGTATAGTCCGAAAAAAGTGAAGCAATCTATTACTGGCAATGGTAACGCCGATAAAGAGCAGGTATGGAAGATGTTGCAAACCGTATTGCAAATTGATGAGCAACCCCAATATTTTGATGCTACCGATGCATTGGCTGTAGCATTATGCCATTATTATCAATCACAAAATCCATTAGCTAAAGTGGGCAAGGGCTTAAAAGGCTGGGAAGAATTTATTGCAAAAAATCCTGATAAGATTGTACGTAAATAGTAATTATTCGTCGGCAATGTCTACTACAATCAAATAGCCATAACCGCCGCCAATACTTTGTAATGCTTGTATCCAACGTTGTTGTTCGCTTTGTATGTTAACACCATCATCGTTCCAAATTTCTGGACTACATAAGCAGCCTAAGCTAGGCGTACAAGGATAGTACGGTTGTTGTTGATAATACAAAGGGTTAATAGCCGTGCCATGTGCAATAATTTCGGTTCTGCCGAGCTTGCCAGCATTATAACTTTCCCATAGTGCATCGTAATCGGCAAATGGTGTAAGCAGTTGCTTGTAGCCATCGTACCAATTGGTACTGCTATCGTTAAAAAATACATATGGTGTTGCTTCGAAAGGCAATTGCATTTGTAGGTTCGTAGTGGGGCCTATCCAATCATTATCCGACACTGCAAATCCGCGAAGTACATACAGGCCTTGCGGTGTATTACCATTGGTGAGGTAATAGGGTAAGTTGGTAATAGAACGTGCTAGTTGTGTTGCTTTGAAAACCTTGCCAGTACTATCTTTCAGCCATTCGTGTTGTTGATTTCGTATCATCACAAAACCAGGTTTATTACGATTGCGATATTGAAAACTCACTACTAAAATTTGCTGTGGTAACAATGCCTTGTGCAGTAGTTCATTTACCGTAAGGTAGCGTTGTTGCTTGTTACCCTTGCGGTAAATGGATACCTGCAAAGTATCTGATACATCTGCAGTAGAAAGGGGCGGAAAAATGTGGTTGCGTTGTAAATACTCGTATGCCATAGCTCGTACTTTACTATTGTTGATGCTTGGGAGTACTTGTTGTATAGCTGTGGTGTATTGCTGTGGGTACAACGTATATAACATTTCTAAGAATGTTCGTTGATGACTTGTTGGCAATATTTGCCATTGATTGAAGTGATGTACAATAACGCTGTGCATATTAACGGGGCGATATTGCATTAACTCCATTGCCCAAAATGCACCTGCAATACGTGGAAAATTATCGTAATGTAATGGTAGTAATAAGTTGGTTTGTATTTGTTGTTGTAGTTGGCGGGTAATACTATCGCGGTTGGCCTTTGCAGTAAATGGAAATACAGTTTGGCCAGGTGCTGCATGAGCAAGCCATAGTGCTATAACAAAAAAGCAATATCTACGCATACATGCAAGATATTGCTTTGAGGAAGTAGGAAGAACTATAAGATGTTGTGTTAACCAACGTTTTTCAAATACTTTGCTACAACATCTTCTAATGCTTCGCGGTTGATGGGTTTGGTCATGAAGTCGTTCATACCAGCTTCAATGCACTTATCCATTTCGCCTTTCAGGGCGCCAGCCGTAAGTGCTACAATTGGTACTGGATTAGCCTTGTCGGTTGGCATTTTGCGTATTTCTCTGGTTGCAGTGTAGCCATCCATTTCTGGCATTTGTAAATCCATTAAAATGATATCGGGTTTGAAGCGGTTGTATAAGTTAATGGCTTCTTTACCATTTAGTGCTTTGAGAATGGTTGCTGTAGGATAATTCATTTGTATGATGGTAGTAGAGAGTAGCATGTTCACTGCATTATCTTCTACAATCAAAACGGTGGGACCTTTATCGGCAGCATCATCATCGTCGGTAATGGTTGGGTTCATTTGTAATACACGTTGTGATGCATCGGCAGTATTAGATTTACCGTAAGGTGGAACAGCAGCTTTTAGGCGAGCCATAGCTTCGAACAGTACGGTAAGTTTGACAGGTTTGAGGAGTTGTGCTTTTACATCTAATGCTTGGCATTCTTGTAGCAACAAAGCATCGTCGGCCATGTTGTGTAGCAAGATAATCGGGAGGGCTTCGTCGTTAAGATGCAGACGATTTCGAACTTGTCCTGCAACTTCTAGTCCGGTCATGTATGGCATGTTAAAGTCGATAATCATTAAGTCGTAATGATTTTCTGGGTGACTTAATTTTTCCAACGCCATAAAACCATTGGCAACGCCATCGGCTTGAATATTAAGGTGCTGTAGCATGTTCAAGATAATGCCGCGTGTACGTTCATTATCATCTACCACTAGCACATGTTTGTAATGGTCGGGTAACAAGGTTTCTACTTGTTGTGTATTGGGGTAGCTCAGTTGTATGGTGAATGAGAATTCGCTACCTGAGCCAGGCTCGCTTCGTAATGCAAGCTCACCACCCATTTTGGCAAGCAGCATTTGTGATATCACCAAACCTAACCCAGTGCCACCATACTTACGAGTGGTGGAGGTATCGGCTTGTGAAAACATTTTAAAGAGTTTCTTTTGATCATCTTGCGAAATGCCGACACCGGTGTCACGAACCGCAACTCTAATTTGCGTAGTGTTGTTGTGTGGGTGCATGGCTACAAGTTTCACAGAAAGCTCAACCTCGCCACGGTGGGTGAATTTTACAGCATTGCTTAATAGGTTCACCAATACTTGTTTCAAACGTACAGGATCGGCATTGAGTGTACGAGGAATATTCGGGTCGACATCGAGTATGAGTTCTATCCCTTTTTTAGATGCTGCTAGCTTCAGCATATCGGTAGATTGCTCGATAAGGTTCACAAAATCAGTTTGTACCAGATCTAGCTCGAGCTTACCAGCTTCAATTTTCGATACATCGAGAATATCGCTGATCAATGACATAAGCGTTTGTGCAGAGTTATTGGCATTCTCTACAAACAGCCTTTGCGTTTCGGTTAATGGCGTGTGCATGAGTAGCTCGGTAAAGCCAATAACACCATTCAGTGGAGTACGAATTTCGTGCGACATATTGGCTAAAAACTCCGATTTGGCTTTGCTGGCTGCATCGGCCTCATTTTTAGCACTAATTAGGGCTGTTTCATGTTCGATTCTGTCGAGTGTGCCAGCAATATTGCTGCATAGTACACGTAAGAGATGCATTTCATTTTCAGACCAGCTACGCAGTTTGCGAACACTATCAAAACCAGCAAAACCCAATAATTTGCCACGTATGCTAATAGGTACTGCAATCAGCGATTTGATGCCTTGTGGTTCTAAAATTGCCCTTACATCGGCCCAGTCGCCAGTAAGTGCTCCAACATCGGGGATGTACACATTTTGATCTTGCTCCATGAGTTTGAACCAAGCTTCAAATGCATCGAAGGGTACATCTTGCAGATTTTCTATTTCAGGTGTAATGCCTTCGCCACACCATTCGTGGGTATTGTCGGCAGCATTACGTTTATAATCGAATAAGAAAATATAACTTCTATCAACATCAAAAAATTGTCCGGTACTTGAAAGTACTTCGTTGAGCAATATATTTAAATCGTTCTTATTAACGTTAATGAAGTTACGTGCCGTATTCAGCAGTATATCTCTAAACTGTTGCTCTTTATACAGCGCCATTTCGTACTGCTTACGACTGGTAATATCGGTGTGTGCACCAGCCATAATAATTGGTTCGCCCTGTTCGTTTCGGCTAATGACTTTTCCACGGTCTTGCACCCAAATCCAGTGCCCGTTTTTATGTTGTAACCTACATTCGCAATCGTAGTACTCAAGCTCACCCGCCATGTGTTTTTCAATGAGTGTCATACACAGAGTTAAATCTTGCGGATGTGCTAATCGTTGCCATGTATTGAGTGTGGCGGGGCTAAGTTCTTCTAACGTGTAGCCCAACATGGTAGCCCAACGTTCGTTGAATACTACTTCGCCAGTAGGTACATTCCATTCCCAGGTACCAACATTGGTGGCTTCAATGATATAAGCTAAGCGTTCTTCGCTGTTATGTAATGCTTCACTTTCCCAATTGCGTGGGATATAGCAATTTTTATCTTTATCGCTTACTACTGTTGCCAATACTACAAATAAATCGTCATGTACTTGTGTAAGGGTACACTTTAACTCGGTAAGTGGTAGGTGAAGTGTAAGGCTAATGCCTAATTGCTCTTGGCCATGTGGCACTTCATTAAAACTGCTGTAATTATTATTGGCGAATTGCCAAGGGAAATAAGCTTCATCAACATGATGTTGCTTGCAAAATGCCGCCCATGCTAGGTTAGCTTTTATGATACGACCATTATTATGGCAGTGTAATACCAAATGCTGTTGCATAGTATTGCTATAGGTTGATACTAAAAGTACGAATTGCAGCGAAGCTACTATGCTAAACTTGAACCTACACCTGTTTTAAGGGTCTTTTAGCTACTGTAAAGAATTAATTAATTTATTGCCAAGACTTTCAATCTTTTTTAAAGTTGCGTTTGAATGGAAGTTGCTATCTGTAGATGTCTAGCAAGCCATCTGGTAGGTTGAGGTAAATCTTTTTTTGAGCATGATCAATGTTAACCAACGTTTCTTGATGTAACGGTAATAGGGCATCTTCAGCGCCGAAAGGCACTTGTAGTAATACTTGATGCGGCTGTTCTATCACTTCTTCAACAATTCCCACCAGCGTTTTGCCATCGAACACCTCGTATTTCAATAAACTGATAGCCGTGTTCTTAGCAGCAATTTTTCTAAAATCTGTTTCTGTAAGCCATACCTTCTTTTGCGTAAGTGGTTTTACAGCTTCTCTGGTATTAACCTCTTCTAGTTTAACGTACATTTCCGTATCAGACTTGTGTTTGATACGTTCTATAAAGTACGGCAGGTACGAGCCTTTTGTAGGCTCTACAAACAGGGCGGCGGCTTTTTTTAAATCTACCTTTCCCATTCCATGTTCAATAATAAGCTCACCGTTGGTGCCAAAACTTGCTACGATTTTACCAATGTGTATGTACACGCTGTTATAATTTTATGTGTTTCACTTACGTGTAAATGATGATGTTAACCAGGAGTAATTGTACAGCGATAACCCATTTACCGTAAGGTATCCTTTAAAAAACAACATCCTACCACAATAATGATAGGATGTTGAGTTTGTTGTAGCAACTAAAGTATTAAGCCTCAGCAGCAGTATCGCCACTATGGTTGTTTTCTACTTTTCTTACGATAGGTTGCTGTCTTCTAGATCTTTGAGCTTTGCGGTGCTCTTCTGTGCGTCGGCGAATGTTCGCTTCATGCTCTTCGTGCCATGCTTGGAATTTCACCATTGCAGTAGCTTCATCAAACAAGCCTAATTTAACACCACGTAGTAAGTGCTTCAGGTATAATACACCTTTGAAGCTTAAAATACGACGTACAGTGTCGGTAGGCTGAGCACCTTTGTGCAACCACTCTAACGCCTTTTGGCGATCGAGGTTAATGGTAGCGGGTACGGTTAAAGGGTTGTAAGTTCCAATCTTTTGAATGAACTTACCATCACGGGGTGCACGAGCATCGGCCACTACTATAAAGTAGAAAGGGCGTTTTTTGCTGCCGTGTCTTTGCAATCTTAGTTTTACTGCCATCTTAAATAGACATTTAAAGGGCTTGGTTAAAGCAGGTTAACGAAAAATTTGGAGAGCGAAAATAGTATCTCTTACAACACTCACCAAACAAAACCATTTTTTTAGCAAATGAACAACGGAGTTTTTGCCTGTTTGCTGCTATTTTCACCACATGTTTCGAAAGCTATTGCTGTTTTTGCTTGTATTTGCTGGCCTAACCACTGTTTTAAGGGCTCAATATGCATTTGTGGGAAATGCTTTTGATGCTGGTAATGGTTGTTACACCCTTACCAATGCATCGCTCAACCAAATGGGTGCTATTTGGTATCAGGGACAAATTAATCTTACCCAAGACTTTGATATTAAGGCCGAACTAAACCTTGGCTCAGGTAATGGTGGCGGCGCCGATGGTATGGCTTTTGTAATACAACAGCAAAGCTCTAATGCAGGTGCTTTAGGCCAAGGCCTCGGCTACGGCAACATTACGCCTAGTATTGCGGTAGAGTTTGATACCTATCGTAACCAAAACCTCAACGATCCGAATAACTTTCACATGGCCATCATGGCCAATGGCAACCCCAATCATGCGAATGGATTAACGCCACCTATTTCAATTTTATCGAATGGTGGTTTTGCCGATAATGGGCAACCTATTGCAGTTCGCTTTCTGTATACTGCGGCTACTAATAACCTCAAAGTTTTTGTGAACTGCGAGCTACGGATAGACTATACCAACAACATTTTGCAGACCATTTTTAACGGTAATCCAAATGCTTTTTGGGGTTTCACTGCTGCAACCGGAGGTTTTGTGAATCAGCAAACGGTTTGTAAGATCAGCAATTCACAGTTTTTGAACTTGAACCGAACCCTCAATCCTTGTCAGCAAGATTTTGTATTTCTAGATGCTTTAAATATTCCTGGTGCTAATTACAGTTGGCTGCCAACAACTGGGCTTTCTAACCCAGCTATTCGTAACCCGAGTGTACAAGCGAGTAGCAATGCACAATACATTTGTACCATTACTGATCCCTGTACCGGACAAGTTTTTAGAGATACCGTTACTATTGTACCACAGGCGGCGCCGGCCACACCGCAACTGTCGCTTGCACGTACTTGGTGCAATGGCGATAGCTTGCTTATTCGCATTAATAACATTGTGCCGGGTATGCAGTATCGGTGGACTTTACCTAGTAACACAGGTTTTATAAGCAATGGCATTAGTATTGGCAATGCTATAAGCAATGTAGCCGGAACATACACCGTTGTTGGAGCCACACCCAATAACTGTACAAGCAGTACAGCAAGTATTACAGTAGCACCCGTTAGCCGCCCACAAATTACCGTACAATCGAATACACCCGTTTGTGAAGGAAGTACACTGCAAGTACAAGTACAATCAGATAGTGCCTACAATATTACCTGGCGAGGGCCGAATGGCCTTACGGCAAATGGTAGTTTGCTGCAACTAACAGCGCAAGCCAACAGTGGCGGTACGTATGTGGCTACCGCCCGTAACCAATCGGGATGTACGCGTGTTGATAGTGCAGTGGTGGTGGTGCTACCGCCTGCAGTTGCTAACATATTTAATACTGATACATTGGTTTGCCTCGGCGATTCATTTACCGTAAGGGGCAGTTTTAGCGGTGGTAACTTGGTGTGGCAGCCTGCAAGCATGGTAAGCGGTAGTACTGCAACAGCATTTACCGTAAGGCCAACCACTACCACTTGGTTAACAGCCATTGCCAGCAGTGGTAGCGGTTGCATACAACGCGATAGTTTTTTAATTACCGTGCATGAAAAGCCTGCCGTATTTGCCGGTAGAGATACGACCATTTTCAAAGGATTTTCGCTGCCATTAAGTTTGGCAAGGGCTAGTGGTACAGCGATTAACTATTTGTGGACGCCTAGTGTTGGCTTAAACGATGCCACTTTACTGAATCCGATTGCAACGCCGCAGCTTACCACTCAATACATACTGCGAGTGAATAGCGCTTTTTGTGGTTCGGTAAGCGATACCTTAACGATTCGGGTACTTGAAAACATTCGGGTGCCGAATGCATTTAGCCCAAATGGTGATGGTGTGAATGATACTTGGATGATAGAGGGGCTTAATACTTATCGTTCTGCTACAGTAGAAGTATTCAACCGTTATGGGCAGCCTGTATTTAGCGCTGGTCGTGGTTACCCGCAGGCTTGGAATGGTACTTTTAAGGGTAAGCCTTTGGCGGCAGGTACATTTTACTATGTGATAACGATACCTGAACTCAATAATACGCTTAGTGGTTGGGTAATGATTTTGAAGTAGTGTTGTAAGTTGGTATCAACTAAATGGTGTTGAAAGGTAAGTTGTAAATCAAGTTCACAATTGAAGTTATACATAATTCGAGGGGCTTTTGCATTTGCAAAAGCCCCTCGAATTATAACATGTACTAATTATCTCCGCATCATTCCCTTCATACCGGGGAAGCCGCCCATCGGCATTTTATTCATCATTTTCATCATTTCACGCATTTGTTCAAATTGCTTGATAAAGGCATTCACTTCTTCTAGCTTTTTGCCACAGCCTTTGGCAATACGGTTACGGCGACTTGGGTTAATAAGGTCGGGGTTAGAACGTTCTTCTAACGTCATACTACTGATGATGGCTTCGATACCTTTAAATGCATCGTCGCTAATATCTATGTCTTTAATGGCTTTGCCTACGCCAGGAATCATGCCCATCAAATCTTTCAGGTTGCCCATTTTTTTGATTTGTTGCAGCTGATCGTAGAAGTCTTGGAAATCGAATTGATTTTTGCGGATTTTCTTTTCTAGTTTCTTGGCTTGCTCCTCGTCGTATTGCATTTGTGCCTTTTCAACAAGGCTGGCAATATCACCCATCCCTAAGATACGTTGTGCCATACGTTCGGGATAGAACACATCGAGTGTTTCCATTTTTTCGCCACTGCTGGCGAATTTGATGGGCTTATTCACCGTGTATTTAATACTCAGGGCAGCACCACCGCGGGTATCGCCATCGAGCTTGGTAAGTACTACACCCGAAAAATCGAGTCGATCGTTGAAAGCTTTGGCTGTATTTACCGCATCTTGTCCGGTCATACTATCTACCACAAACAAAATTTCGGTAGGCTGTACAGCTGCTTTAATATTGGCAACCTCCGTCATCATAGCTTCATCAACCGCTAAGCGGCCGGCAGTATCTATGATCACTACATTTTTATTGTTGGCTTTAGCGTGTTTTACGGCATTTTGGGCAATGGCAACCGCATCTTTATTCTCACGCTCAGCATAAATTTCAACACCAATTTGTCCGGCTAATACAGTGAGCTGATCAATAGCGGCTGGGCGATAGATATCGGCTGCTACCACTAGCGGACTTTTACCTTTCTGTGTTTTTAAGAAGTTGGCAAGCTTACCTGTAAAGGTGGTTTTACCAGAACCTTGTAATCCTGCGATTAAAATAACGGCTGGGCTACCGGTAATATTAAAGTCGGCAGCGGTACTACCCATTAAAGCAGTGAGCTCGTCTTGTACAATTTTGACCATTAACTGGCCTGGGCTAATGGCATTGAGTACTTTTTCGCCGAGGGCTTTTTCCTTCACCTTGTCGGTGAATTCTTTAGCAATTTTATAGTTAACGTCGGCATCAATTAAGGCACGGCGAATGTCTTTCACCGTATTAGCTACGTTAAGATCATTGATTTTGGCTTCGCCTTTTAGGTTTTTGAAGGCCGATTCGAGGCGCTCCTGCAAGTTTCCAAACATTCGAATATCAGTTTTCGGGTGGCAAATATACGTTGGTGGCCATAGGATATCATGGTTTTGTTTCGTGCGTTTTCATTTGCCGTAAGGCGTTCCTTATTGTTGTATTACCTTACGGTAAATGGGATACTTCGGGAGAAACTGTTATTTTGAGGCAGATTATAACTGCTTATGCCTGCTCCACAAACTACTACAGGTTCGGTAAGTTGGTTGCATTTAATTAATGCCATACTATCGGTATATGTACTTGCTGCTTTGTTAATAGATACTTTGTATCAATTACCTGCAGAAGAGCATGAACTGTTGTTAATGATTGACCATGGTATTTGTGTGTTTTTTCTGGTAGAGTTTGTGAGAGATTTTTACAGGGCTGAAAACAAGTGGAAATTTATGAAGTGGGGTTGGATAGACTTGCTAAGCAGCATACCTTATTTGGAGATTTTCAGAGAGGGTAGGTTGATACGTATTATTCGCATCATTAGAATTTTAAGGGCATTTAAAAATACATCGGTACTGGTAGATCGGTTATTTGAAAACCGCATTAAAGGCACGTTTGCAAGTGCTTTTGTATTTGCCATTTTAGTTTGGATTTTTAGTGCAATTGCTATTTTGGCGGTAGAGCAAGTGCCTAATAGTAACATTAAAACTGCTGAAGATGCGTTGTGGTGGGCCTATGTAACCATTACTACGGTGGGCTATGGCGATAAGTATCCGGTTACAACTGAGGGGCGTTTGATAGCAGGGGTGTTAATGACTACAGGTGTAGGCTTGTTTGGTATGTTCACAGGTTATTTGGCTAGCTTTTTTGTGAAGAAAGAAGTAACAGAAGAGTTAGAAGAAAGCAGAAAAGAAAAGCCATAAAAAAAGGCTTCAAACCCTTGAGGTGAAGCCTTTTTATTGGTTGTTATAGTGTTTTTACTGCTAACCAAGATATACTCTTAGGTGGCTGCAACGGTTGGTACTCTTGAGTTTGTTGAGTGCTTTATCTTTAATTTGGCGTACGCGTTCGCGTGTAAGGTTAAAGCGAACACCAATATCTTCTAAGCTCAGTGGATTATCTACACCAATACCAAAGAAGTAACAAACCACTTCTTTTTGGCGTTCTGTGAGCATTTGTAAGCTTCGGCTGATTTCTAGTTGTAGGCTCTCGTGGTAGGTTAACTTCTCGTCGGTGCTTTCGGCATTGGGGTTTTCCATGACATCTACCATGGTGGCATCTTCGCCATCGCCGAGTGGCGTATCCATACTTACGTGGCGGGTGTTGATGCTTAGGGTAGCTGTAACTTCTTCTACCGGTATTTCGAGCATGGTGGCTAGTTCTTCGTCGGAGGGTTCGCGTTCAAATTCTTGCTCGAGCTGTTGATACGCTTTTAAAATTTTGTTGCTTAGGCCAACTTTATTGAGGGGTAAGCGTACAATACGGCTTTGTTCGGCTAAAGCTTGTAAGATGCTTTGGCGTATCCACCAAACAGCGTAAGAGATGAATTTGAAACCTTTCGTTTCGTCGAAACGAAGGGCAGCTTTAATGAGACCTAAATTGCCTTCATTGATTAAATCTGGAAGGGTTAGTCCTTGGTTTTGATACTGTTTGGCAACAGATACCACGAAACGTAGATTGGCATTGATGAGTTTGTTGAGTGCAGTAGTTTCGCCGGATTTAATGCGACGGGCTAATTGAACTTCTTCTTCTGCACTCACCAAATCCATTTTGCCGATTTCTTGCAAATACTTTTCGAGACTTGGGCTCTCCCGATTGGTAATTGATTTGGAGATTTTGAGTTGACGCATACTCATAGCATTCCCATTTAGAGTGTTGGTTGTTTGTGTTAAAGGGGTGGCATTTTTTGTTAGGAAAGCAAATGGGGGTATTGCGTTTCTTACCTCAGCAATCTACGATATAGGCAAAAGCAAAAAAATTAAAATTTGTATAACTTATTGATACTCAGGCACTTATAAATAGCCTTCTGTTGAATGTTTAACGGTTGGCTTGTTAAACAAAACAACACAAAAAAATATTTTGGCACTATCAATATTTCCCTAACATTGCACAACCCATAAACATGGCTATAAAATAGCAGTAAGGAATGAGTAAAAAACAGTTATTCACCTTGGAGTACAGAGTACGTTGCTCTCCAACCATTTTGTTCGAGTTTTTGAGCACCCCATCTGGCCTGCAAGAATGGTTCGCCGATAAGGTAGACGAGAAAGACGGTGAGTTTTCTTTTTCATGGAGCGGTGCACCGCCCGATAAGGCTAATTTGATTGAAATAGAAGAAGACCACTACGTTCGCTATCGTTGGGAACATCAAACCAAAGAAGAGTATTTTGAGTTTGAAATTGCTAAAACAGAAATTTCAAACCAAACCATCTTGATTATCCGTGATTTTGCTGAAAAGTCTGAAATTAAAGACCAAAGCCAATTATGGGATTATCAGGTGAAAGATTTATTACACCGTTTAGGCAATTAACATTTACCGTAAGGTTACCATATAAACACTCGCTGATTTGTAGCGGGTGTTTTGCTTTTAGGCTATGTTAATTCGTGAGGTGCATGGTTGGTTCAATATAACTTTGCAGTAAATTTTTGAATAGAGCATTGTGCTAAAAAAACTCGACATACTCATTATTAGGGCATTTGCCGGGCCGTTTATTGCTACCTTCTTGATATCGTTGTTTGTATTAGTGATGCAGTTTTTTTGGCTGTATATTGATGATTTGGTGGGCAAGGGTTTAGATGTTACTACCATCTTGCAATTTATTTGGTATGTGAGCCTTACGTTGGTGCCGTTGGCGCTGCCGCTAGCATTATTGCTATCGAGTATTATGACGTTCGGTAACCTTGGCGAAAGTTTTGAATTAGTAGCCATTAAATCGGCAGGAATATCGCTTACCCGATTTATGCGGCCGCTATTTATGGTTACGCTTGGCTTATCGGGTATTGCCTTTATTTTCAGTAACAACATTATTCCGGTAGCCAATTTAAAAATGAGTCGTTTGAAATACGATATCATTGTTACCAAGCCAGCTTTCGATATTAAGCCGGGTATTTTTTATAATAAAATTGATGGCTTTGTTATTAAGCTTGGCGCTAAAACACAAGATAGCCTTATTAAAGATGTGGTGATTTTTGAACGCAACTATAGCTTGCAAGACAATATAATCACTGCAAAAAGTGGTGTTATGCGGGTGTCGGCCGATAAGCGTTTCTTGGAGTTTTTTCTGAAAGATGGTTGGCGCTACACTGAAAAAGGAAATAAAGGAACTACTAATACAGAATACACACGTTTGGGATTTACTAGCTACAAAAAAGTGATGGACTTGAGTAGCTTTAAAATGAATAAAACAGAAGATAGCTTATTCAAGTACGATCCTAAAATGTTGAGTGTACGTCAAATTCATGAGGCCGTAGATAGCTTACATGCGAAGAGTAAAGATTACGGCAAGCGAAGTCAACGAGAACTCACACCATACCTAACTTTCGTTCGCTATTTAGATAGTAACGTTGTGGTTGGTAAGCCACAACAATCTTTGAAAAAATTTGATGATTACTTGCCAGATAGCTTGCGCACCATTATTAACGATAGAACAGCATCGCAACTCAATGCTGTAAAAAGTACGATTGATCAGTTGGCACTTGAGTATGCCAATAGAGAAGACACACTGAAAAAACATTGGATTGAGTGGCACCGTAAGTTTACACTAAGTGTAGCCTGCTTGGTATTGTTTATCATCGGTGCACCATTGGGCAGTATTATTCGTAAAGGTGGTTTAGGAATGCCTTTAATATTCGCTATTGTATTTTTTGTAATATTTTATTTGCTCAACACCTTCGGAGAAAAATTTGCGAAAGAAGATGTACTCTCTCCACTTGGTGGTATGTGGTTGAGTACCATGATACTAACACCTATTGGTGTGTTTTTAACCTACAAAGCCTTACGCGATTCGCAACTATTCAATAACGAATTTTATTATCGTACCTTTAAAGGTATTCGAATGCGTTTTGCACAATGGCGACAACGCAGGCAAACCACCGCTTAAATTTTTACTGATGTCTACATCACGCCGACGATTTTTAGCTACAACAGGTAAGGCAACTTTAGCTATCGGGCTAGCGCAATTATTACCTGATCATAAATTACTTGCACAACAGTATGGTGCCATTGGCTTCTCACAGCAACCACTGCCATATGCGTTCAATGCACTAGAGCCAGTAATAGATGCAACTACCATGGAGTTGCACTATACCAAGCACGCCGCAGCATATGCAAAAGCTCTGAACGAAGCCATCGTTGCAGAGAAAGTAGCTACAACTACCACAATCGAGCAATTACTGGGCAACATTTCAAAGTACAGTACTAAAATGCGGAATAATGGAGGTGGTCATTACAACCACGAACTGTTTTGGAGCACTATGCAAGCACCGCAAGCCAATAATATACCTTACGGTAAATTAGCCGCTGCTATCAACGCAAGCTTTGGCAGTTTTGCTAATTTTCAAACCAAGTTTAGCGATGCTGCAAAAGCACGTTTTGGAAGTGGCTGGGCTTGGTTGGTACTAACAGCAGAAAAGCAATTGGTAATTACTTCAACACCCAATCAAGATAATCCATTAATGGATGTGGCAGAGGTAAAAGGCTTGCCCTTGTTAGGGTTAGATGTTTGGGAGCATGCCTACTATTTAAAGTATCAAAATAAGCGTGCCGATTATATTCAAAATTGGTTTCAAGTAATTCATTGGCAACAAGTGGCTGCTCGTTACGAAGCCGCACTATAAATTATAAATGGTATGATTACAACAGCAAGCTGGGTAAGCGATTTAGCTTTTGATATTACCAGCGATAATAACCATACGGCTAGGCTCGATACTACCGTAGAAGGTGGTAGCCTCAATAGTGGTATGAGTCCGAAACAAATGTTATTAGGTAGCTTATGTGCCTGTTCGGGTATGGATGTGGTGAGCCTGCTTAACAAAATGCGAGTGCCATATACCAAACTCGTTATTACCGCAGCAGCCGAACAAACCGATGAACATCCGAAAGTATTTACCGCTATTGAGGTGGTGTACAAGGCCGATGTTGCACCAGAATACCTGCCGCAATTAGAAAAAGCAGTAGCACTATCGCAAGACAAATACTGCGGCGTAAGTATTATGCTAAAAAAACATTGTGAGGTAAGCTACACGATTTCACTTTTACCGTAAGGTATTTATTGGAAATTTAATATAATAATGAAGCCGAAAGTTTTCTACTTCTACGATGCCTTATGCGGTTGGTGTTATGGTTTTTCGCCAGTAATACATCGCTTGTTAGAGGCATATGCCACTGTTATTGATTTTGAAATTATTAGTGGCGGTATGGTGTTGCACGAAAGAGCTGGCATTGTCAATCCACAAATGAGTCAGTATATTTTAAATGCTATCCCGCAAGTAACGCAGCTTACAGGAGTAAGTTTTGGCGAACCATTTAAAGCACAGTTACAAGCTGGTACACGTTATCAAAACTCATGGAAGCCTTCGTTAGCGTTAACTGCTTATAAAAAGCTACACTTGGCAAGTAGTTTTGCATTTGCTACTGCGATGCAGCGAGCCACATTTGTAGATGGGTTGAATTTAGAAGACGATAGCACTTACGTGCAAATACTTGCTCACAATGCACATGTAACTGCCGAACAGCTTTTTGAACAAATGGCAGTGCCTAAAACTAATGGTAGAACGCAACAAGGGTTCGACTTTACACAACAGTTGGGTGTACAAGGTTTTCCGGCATTGTTTGCTCAAATACATGGTCAGTATTATCAGCTTACCAATGGCTATGCAAGCTTTGAACAACTGCAACCTGTGATGGAAAAAATACAAGCTATCGCTGCACAATCACCAGAAATCAATGCCTAATCATGCCGGTCACTACCGCTACCGCTGCACAACAAAATCTTAGAACACAGTTCTGGATTACCATACTATCGGTAGTGTTACTTAGTGGTAAAATGATCGCTTATTACAGTACGCATTCTGTTGCTGTATTGTCTGATGCATTAGAAAGTATTGTCAATGTAATTTCAGGTGGTATTGGCTTGTATAGTCTTTATATAGCAGCCAAACCTAAAGATGCTGATCACCCATATGGACATGGGAAAGCCGAGTTTGTAAGTGCTGCCGTAGAAGGAGGTTTAATTGTAAGTGCTGGCCTACTCATTGCATATCAGGCGATATTGCAATGGGTGAATCAACAAACTTTACACAGTTTAGATATAGGCTTAACCATTGTTGGTATAACAGCTTTGGTGAATTTTGCTGCTGGTGCGTGGTGCTTGCATGTAGGTAAAAAAAATAAATCGTTGGCATTACAAGCAAGTGGGCAGCACTTGCAAACAGATACCTACAGCACCATTGCAGTTGTTGTTGGATTGTTGTTGGTGCAATTACTACAATGGTTTTGGCTCGATAAATTGATTGCCTTGGCCATGAGTATCTACATCATGTACAATGGCTATACCATTATTCGTGCATCGCTAGCAGGTATTATGGATGAAGCCGATGCGGCGCTGCTGCAATCGATGGTACAAACACTGAACGAAAACCGTCGGTTGAATTGGATTGATTTACACAACCTAAGGGTTATTAAATATGGTAGTCATTTGCATCTCGATTGTCACCTCACTGTACCTTGGTATTTGAATGTACATGAAGCACACAAAGAGGTAGAAGCATTAGAAGACCTCATCAAACAACATTATGGCAGTGCATTAGAGTTGTTTGTACATACCGATGGCTGCTTACCCTTTAGCTGTAGTATTTGTAGTAAATCAGACTGTGTTAAAAGAGAACGTCCACAACAACAACAGTTGGAGTGGACGCTCAACAATATTCTGAGTAACCAAAAGCATCAAGCCATTAGCGGATAGTATAGCTCTGAATTTCGGTGTTTTGATTAATAGTACCAAAGCCAGCTAATGAACCATCTACTGATAAGGTGCTCTTTACTAGGCCAACACCATCTTCATAAAAGAAAGTACCACTACCCAAATTTAAATCGCCAGGAAAGCCCGCCGGACGAACAAAAATGGTTAATCCCACCTCTGTCACCTTCGTAAAGTTTCTGGTACCAACTGTTAAAGAACGATTCTTAGCGTTGATTTTATAGCTCAGTTTTACGGGATAATTAGTGCCGTTAAAGCTCAGTGTAGAGCTTTGTTCCCATGTACCGTTCACATTCAAGTTATCTACCAAATACCACTCTTCTAAGCCAGGGCCGCCAGGTAGCTGCAATGTTCCGAAACGGTAGTAATTATTACCAGTTTTGCTCAAATACACATTGCCACCAGCACTGTTACTCAATACTTTGTATGTTTTATTAAACATGCTAGTATCTCTGTTTGTAGCGGTAAAAGTATAAGTAACGTTAGCAACAGTCTCTTTATAAGTCCAAGTACTGCCCGATGTAAGCGGCTGAAAGTCGCCAGCTGCACCCGCATTATCTGTTTCTTTTTTACAAGCGTTCAGGGCTAAAATGCCGGCTAAAGCAGCCAAATACATTTTTTTCATAGAAAGTAGTGTATAGTTGTTATAAAGTGCAAATTATACTATTTATGCCTTACGGCAAATGCTAATGCAGCGTAAGAGTATTTTGTAACACAAAATGCTGCTTTCAACTTACAAGCAGCCAAGAAAGCCCCAAAACCAATTACAAAAACCAACTTCAACCTTACCTTCGTTGCTCACAGCAAAATGATTGTTATGCAAGTTTGGAAAGATTATCAAGAACAACATAAAGATCGCTTCTTAAACGAGTTGCTCGATTTATTACGTATCCCCAGTGTAAGTGCACGCAGCGAGCATAAGGCCGATATGGAGCGTTGTGCCGAAGCGGTAAAGCAGCGTTTGCTCGAAGCAGGTGCCACCACAGTAACCATTTATCCTACACCTGGCCATCCGATTGTGTATGGCGAAAAAATGATTGATCCTGCAAAACCAACGGTATTGGTGTATGGTCATTACGATGTGCAGCCTGCCGACCCATTAGAATTATGGCATAGTGGTCCGTTCGAACCTGTAATCAAAGACGGCAAAATTTATGCCCGTGGTGCTTGTGATGATAAAGGACAGTTTTACATGCACGTGAAAGCACTTGAAACGATGGTGGCTACAAATACCCTTGCGGTAAATATGAAATTCATCATAGAAGGCGAAGAAGAAATTGGTAGTCCCAACTTAGCCACATTTGTAAAAGAGCATAAAGCACTTTTAAAAGCCGATGTTATTCTTATCAGCGATACTGCTATGATTAGTATGGATACGCCAAGTATTGATATTGGTGTACGCGGCTTAAGCTACATAGAGGTAGAAGTAACAGGCCCTAACCGCGACTTACACAGCGGTGTGTATGGTGGTGCTGTAGCCAATCCAATCACCATGCTTGCAAAAATGATTGCGAGTTGCCACGATGAAAACAACCACATCACCATCCCAGGTTTTTATGATGATGTAGTTGAAAGTACTACAGAAGAACGTGCAAAAATGGCCGAAGCCCCCCACGATGATGCTGCGTATGCTGCCGATTTAGGTGTACAACATTTATGGGGCGAAAAGGGTTACACTACCAATGAACGTACAGGTATTCGTCCAACCTTAGAGGTGAATGGTATTTGGGGTGGCTATACTGGCGAAGGTGCTAAAACAGTGTTGCCAAGTAAGGCATATGCCAAAATAAGTACACGTTTAGTACCCAACCAAAGTAGTACAGTAATTACAGAAAAACTCATTCAATATTTTCAAAGTCAGGCGCCAGCTGGCGTGGTAGTAAAAGCTACAGAACACCATGGTGGTGAGCCTTACATGACACCAATTGATAGCATTGAGTATCAGGCAGCTGCAAAGGCCATTGCAACCACTTTTGGTAAAGAGCCTATTCCGGTGCGTGGCGGCGGCAGTATTCCTATTTGTGCTTTGTTTGAGAAAGAGTTGGGTATCAAAATCGTGTTCATGGGCTTTGGCTTAGATAGCGATAACCTGCACAGTCCGAATGAAAAGTACGATGTGTTCAATTTCTATAAAGGCATTGCTACCATTCCTTACTTCCATCAGTTTTATGCTGACATGAAGCAGTAACATTTACCGTAAGGTATATGGTTACTAGGTAAGATATGGGGCGGCCGCAGGCCGCCCCATATCTTTTTTACCGTAAGGCCAACAAAAAATTTCAAGCATTGTAATTACAAAAAAACAAAACATGCCATTACCTAAAGTTGCAATCATGTGGTTTCGCCGCGACCTGCGTTTGTCCGATAATGCCGCTTTGTATCATGCCCTGCGTTCTGGTTATCCGGTAGTGCCGTTGTTTATATTCGATAAAAATATTCTCGACAAGCTAGATGATACTACCGATGCTCGTGTAACTTTCATCCACCAAGCCGTCGAAAACATGCAGGCTGCATTGGTGGCAATGGGCAGCAGTATGCAAGTGTATTATGCAACACCAGCAGAAGCATGGGAGCAACTTGCTACACAGTTTGAGATTGCTGCTGCATATACCAATACCGATTATGAACACTATGCTGTACAACGCGATACCGCCATTGCAGCATGGCTACAAACGAAAGGCGCAACCTTACATAGCTTCAAGGACCAAGTTATTTTTGAGAAAGATGAAGTCGTAAAAGATGATGGTAAGCCTTACACAGTTTTTACGCCTTACAGCAAAAAATGGAAGCTCAAGCTTACGCCATATCAGTTTAAAGCGTATCCAACAGAAAAGTATTTCAATGCTTTTTACAAACAATCACCGCAGGAAATACTAGCCTTACGGCAAATGGGTTTCGCACCTACTGCATTACAATTTCCGGCACCTAGCGTAGCCAACGAAGTGCTACAACGTTATAAAGAGCAACGCGATTATCCGGCGATAAAAGGCACATCGCAATTGGGCATACACTTGCGTTTCGGAACCATTAGCATTAGAGCATTAGCAACGCAAGCCGCACCACTGAGTGAGGGCTTTCTGAATGAGCTCATCTGGAGAGATTTTTACCATCAAATCACCCATCATTTTCCACATATAGGAACTGGTAAGGCTTTCCGAAAAGAATACGATGCTATTGCATGGCGTAACAACGAAGCCGAGTTTGAAGCGTGGTGTGCCGGAAAAACAGGTTACCCTATTGTAGATGCTGGCATGCGAGAACTAAATGCCACTGGTTACATGCACAATCGGGTGCGTATGATTGTTGCCAGTTTTTTAACCAAGCATTTACTCATCGATTGGCGTTGGGGCGAAGCCTATTTTGCGAAAAAATTACTCGATTTCGATTTTGCTGCGAACAATGGCGGCTGGCAATGGGCAGCAGGTAGCGGTTGCGATGCAGCACCTTATTTTAGGGTGTTTAATCCTACTTTACAAGCGCAAAAGTTCGATAAAGATGGTCGTTACATACGCAAATGGGTGCCAGAATTAAACAGCTTTAGCTACCCTAAGCCAATTGTGCAACACGAGGTAGCCCGCAAGCGTGTGTTAGAAGCATATGCTGTGGCACTCAAAAAATAAAAGTCGAACGCTTATGCAGGCTCTTCTATGAATACAGCATTGTTGTTGCTGCTTTGTGGATGCAGCTGTTGGTACACTTGCATTAAGGTGTTCACGGCTGCTTTGCCTTTTGTACCAACATGATGGCTAAAGTCGTTCACATAAAGTTCAATATGCTGTCGCATTACAGCCGGCTCCATAGCTTGTGCATGGCATTGTACATAATCGCTAATGTTAGGGTAGCGCTGCCAGCTATAAGCAATGCTTTGTTGTATCAACGCATTTACCCGTAAGGCAATCGCAAGGGGAACATCTTTACGAACAGCAATACCACCAAGCGGTATGGGTACCTGTAATTGTTGCTCCCAAAGGTTGCCTAAATCACATAACGCTACTAAGCCTTTTTGCTGATAGGTGAAGCGATTTTCGTGAATAATGACACCTGCATCGGCTTCGCCACGTAAGATGGCACCTTCAATATCGTGAAATACGGCAAAGCGTTTTTGTGTTACTTGTGGGTACGCCCAACTAAATAAAAGGTGCGCTGTGGTATTCGCCCCTGGAATAATAACGGTTGTAGGACTAGCATTGCCATTGGCTGCCAGCCATTCGGGCGTTGTAACAAGCAAAGGGCCCACGCCCATGCCAAGTGCGCCGCCTGCGGGCAGCATGTTGTACTGCGATGCAATAAGTGGCAATACACCATAGCTGATTTTAGTGAAGGGTAGCTTACCCGCCAATGCCCATTCGTTAAGGGTTTGAACATCTTCAAGTACGGGTGTGAATGTTAGTTCCTTGGTAGGGATGTTTCCATGTACAAGTGCATCGAAAATGAACGTATCGTTGGGGCAGGGGCTGTAGCCAAGTGCAATATTCATACTGCAAAGTTGCATGAAAGGCGTAGCAACATTTGCCGTAAGGCGAAAATATTATAACTGTTTTGCTAGCTGCGCTAACCATTGTAGCAGTGTATGATTCACGGCTTGTATCGATGATGCAATCTGCCATTGTGTTTTATCTCTTACGCCAACCATATTGCTAATGGCACGTAGTTGTACAAATGGTACTTGTAACATACTGCATACATAATGTAGTGCAGCTCCTTCCATGCTTTCAATATCGGCGTTGTAGTGCTTTTGTATTTGCCCAATATGGGTTGTATTGGTACTTATTTGCCCCACAGTAGCGCCAGTAACTGTAGGTAAGTTCAAGAAATTATACTGTTGTAACCACGGATTATGCAGCGCTTTTGCTTGAAATGGCGCTTCGTGCGTGGATACCAGCTGCAAATCGAATACATCTTTCCACTGTTGTTGCTCCCAAACACCAGTATCTGCTAGGTATTCTTGCTGCACAGCTACCACGGAGCTCAGGGGTAACCTTGCGGTAAATGTACCCGCAATGCCAATTTGTATTACAATATCGGGCTGTATTTGCACTATGTTGTGCTGCAAATGAAAGGCTGTGGGTAGCATACCAACGCCAGTTGTTTGGAAAAATACCGCTAGGGCACCTCCATTATTGGGCTGCATAGATGCTGGTAAAGCAGTAGCAGTAGGTTGCCATTCTGCTGTAGTGGCAGCGGTTACAAGCACTTTCATGTGGTAAAAGTAAATAGTCGCTATGTGGAAAAAGCTTCAGTAAAAATTAATTTTCCACTTTCAGATAAATCCTATCTTTGTAATTGTATTAGTACCACTATGGGTAGATCTCGTAATTTTTTGTTCTTCTTGCTCGGTGTTGCCGTTGGCATCTCCTTGGGGTACAATATTTACCATTACAATCGCGATAGATACGGCTATTCAACCGTATACCAAGATCATAACCGCGATGTTGTTTGGGTATATTCTCGATAAATCATAACGCTTTATAAATCAACCCCCGACATATTCGGGGGTTGATTATTTTTGCAGCCAATTGAATGTGAGGTTACATGGTATACTTAACTAGGTTAGAGCACTTTAACGCAGCACATAAACTCTATAATCCGAACTGGACGAAAGAGCAAAACGAAGCCGTTTTTGGCGTTTGCGCCAACGAAAATTGGCATGGCCACAACTTTGAGTTGTTTGTAACCGTGAAAGGTGAAGTTGATGCCGATACCGGTTTTTTAATGGATGTAAAACAGCTGAGCAAACTCATTCAAGAAAAAGTAATCAAGCATTTAGATCATAAGAATCTGAACCTCGATGTGCCATTTTTAGCCGGAAAAATGTGCAGTACCGAAAATTTAGCCATGGGTATTTGGGAACAATTAGCACCGCACTTGCCCGCTCATGTACAGCTACACTGTGTTAAATTATATGAAACACCACGTATTTATGTGGAGTATTTTGGGTAATATTGAGTTGTAGTTTTCAACAAACCTCGTTAGATTCATTTACGTAAGTAGATAAACCACCTTTTAAAGCATTATTGTGACACTTGTTTCACCGAAAGTTTAAACAAAGTGCAACAGTAAGCGTTATAAAACACTGTACGCCATGTGGTAAGCACACTTCTTACTCGTAAGCGTATACGGATGAAGGCTGGCAGCGAAAGTGTGTCGCTAATAGTGATCGTCCCTTACGGGCAAATGAAGCCCCTCTAATTATGAAAAAAGTAGCGGTTTTTAGAAAAGAACATTTTAATGCGGCGCATCGCCTGCATAACCCTGCACTAACCGATGCCGAGAATGCTCGTGTATTTGGCAAGTGTAACAATGTGCATTATCATGGTCATAATTACGAGCTCATCGTAAAGGTGGTAGGTGCCATTGACCCTGTTACAGGCTATGTGATTGACATGAAAGTGTTGAGTGATATTATTAAAACAGAAGTGCTTGATCGCTTCGACCATAAAAATTTAAACCTCGATGTTCCTGAGTTTGCTAACGTAAATCCGACCGCTGAAAATATTGCTGTGGTTATCTACGATTTACTGCGTAAGCAAATACAACCAGAACATACGTTAAAAATTACCTTGTATGAAACAGAACGGAACTTTGTTGAATACCCCGCTGAATAAAGATATGATTGAGCTAAGCGATTTGCATATTGATGAAATGGGCGATAACCATATTGCTACATCGGTAGATACGCCAATGCGGGCAGATGCCTTTGATTTAAGCGACGACGAAAAAGTGGCTGCTATTGAAAAGCATTTCAAAGCTATTATGGATGTATTAGGCTTAGATCTTACTGATGATAGTTTGAAAGGAACACCACGCCGTGTAGCGAAAATGTATGTAAAGGAAATTTTTAGTGGATTAAACCCTGCTAATAAACCTGCCATTGCGTTGTTTGAAAATAAGTACAAGTACAACGAAATGCTGGTTGAAAAAAACATTAGCTTTTACAGTAATTGTGAGCATCACTTTGTGCCTATTTATGGCAAAGCTCACGTTGCATACATTAGTAATGGCAAGGTAATTGGCTTAAGCAAGTTGAACCGTTTGGTTGAGTTTTATGCGAAGCGTCCGCAAGTGCAAGAACGTTTAACAGTACAAATCGGAAGAGACTTACAAGCCATATTGGATACCGAAGATGTTGCGGTAATTATTGATGCCAAACACCTTTGCGTAGCAAGCCGCGGTGTTGAAGATGATACTAGCAGCACGGTTACAAGCTATTACGGTGGTAAGTTTAAAGAAGAAGCTACCCGTAACGAATTATTGCGATATATAGATTTAAAAACGGACATTTAGTATCGCATTACTACCAACTAAGAGCACCGCTCAAAAGCGGTGCTTTGTTATAGCAATAACCTTACGGTAAATGTAGTAGCAACGCTATTGCTACTCTTCAACAACTTCGGCTTGCATGATACTCAAAGCAACACTATCAGTGCCTTTGGGTGTACCATATTTGAGCTTGATTTTTTCTTTATCGCCTGGTGCAAGTGTAACATCAATAATATCTTCATGATTTTCGACTAATTGCCCTTCTTTATAGTACAGCGATTTAATACGAATGTTTTTATAGCTTACTACCGATGCTGTATTTACCAGATATGCCTTTACAACAGTTTGTCCCCAAAAGTTCTTTTTGTCTTTTTCATTCTCAATTTTTAAAAACTTCTTAGGCTGCTTTTTTTCTTTCTCCACTAAAGTTTCCTTTGCAGATTGATAATTGCCATCTACACTATTACCGTTGCTATCTAAAGTATCGTTGCTGTTACAAGCAATAGCGAATAATACGAAAAGGATATAAATAACTTTTTTCATGCTATAATATTTCGATGCAAAGTAAAGCCACTTACGTAAATAATAAGTGGCTTAGTTGCGATAGCAGCCAGTTTATTTTGACTGCATGAGTTGTCTGTTGCGAGGATAACGAATTGTATAACTGAAGCGAACTTTCTTACTTTCTCCGGGTGCTAGTTTGATATTCCATTGTAAGAAGCCCGTTTCTTCATTCACTTGAGCATCGCCGCTATCAGTAAGTTTAATTTCAATTTCTTTATTGATGGCTATCGGATACTGATCTTTTAACTGTGTGGTTACTTCGGTACTCTTATTATTTTTAATTGTGATTTCGTATGTGTATTGTTCTTCTTTATTATCGCCACGAACTTTTTGTTTGCTAAGGTCTTTAATGAGTTTTCTATTTACCGCAAGGCGTTTATCTCTACCTAATGTTATCATAAGTGTATCGGCAATGATAGCAGGGTTGATAAAGGTTTGACCTATGTATACATTATCTAATACGATATTCACTTTGCCTGGCAAGAGGTTTAGGCTTTCCCAATCGTTGATGTAGCTAATCATATAAGCATCTACATCTTTTCTTGGAATGCTAACATTGCTGTAGGTTGCTTTGATATCTTCTTCTTTGATATTTACATTATAGGTATTTCCATTGCTTGGAATATCGTAAGGAATTGCAATATTGAAATTGACATTAAGTTGGTTTTCTACCTGTGCAGTGAAGCTTTTTAATGTGCTTGGGTCAACATAAGTATTATTCGTTTTTGTTGTTATTTTACGCATATCGTTTTCATCGTCGTCGTTATTATCTGTTCGTGAACGACCATACCCAACAACAACTACTTCTTGTAATGCAGCATTGTTATTGAGTGTTGTAATGCCATTGCGATATTGTTGCTCCAGCAGTTGTAAGCGCCATGGTGTTAGTTCTGGAGCCACTTGCTGTGTATTAGGTGAAGTAGTACTGAGTGTGAGTAATACTTGCTTCCAATCGATGCCTGTTGATTGTTGAATTTGTGCTTTGTAAATAATAGTACTTGAGTTGTCTTTTGATTTAACCCTATAATCGTAACTCGGCGACCATCCTGCATTACGTGTAAAATAGCTAACCTTTAATAAGCCATTTTGCATTGCCTGCTGTGCATACACCTGTAATACTAATTGACACTTAGGAGCACTTGTGGCGTTGTTCTGCTTGTATACTTCGGCGTGAATATCGTTGATACGTTGTTGTATGCTATCTATTTTTGATTGATGTTGTATTTTTTGAACTTGCATTTGATAGATAGCAACTTTGATAGTTTCAATTTTGGTGGTGTAGTAGTCTATCAATTTAAGTAGCTCTGTGCTATTGATTTCTTTACCAGGTGCCAGTTGTGCGTTGGGTAGAATCAGCTGACTTGTTTTTGCAAGCTGTTCTTCTTTGATACTGATACTTGATTGTAGTGCATCCATCAAAAAACGAATCTGCTTAATACTATCTAGTTTGGGTGCAACACCTATTGCTTCAACAGTTTTTTTGTTATCGTATACATGCTGTACCCTACTACTCATTAAAGCCACACCTTCTGGTACTGCAATTTGTACGCTTGCAGCATCGAGTGTAATGCTCATATCGTTCACAATAATTTCTTGTAAGCCTTTGTTGACTGATATTTCAGCATGGTGCGTAAGTTCTGCACCAGAACCATAGTACACGGTAGCTTCTTTGAGCTTACTACTATAGGTTGGTATGTTTTTACCAGTTTGAGCTTGTGCTGATGTGTAACAGTAAATACATGTAAAGCATGCTATTACCTTAATAAGGGTGTACCGCATATGATTGATTTTGCAGTACAGATGTTGCATGCAGTGCAATTACATACACACGCTATTATTTTTTTACAATTTGCGTACGTGTACTGATACTAAAGCCACTGAAACAACCAATTACATCGGGGCCTTGAATGGTACTAATGAGATTAACTGGTGTTTGAAAAAGGCCGTTGTTATCTCTTGCTTTTTGATAACTATCCCAGAAGTTATACGTTTCTCTTGTAACGCTAGTAAGCATGTACTGTATAGTATCACCTACAGGTAAGCCTTGCGGATGCGTGAGTTTGATGTATTGCCCATTCACCAAATCGTCTCTACCTGGTGCTCTGCTAAAGGTTAAGCCACCCCATCCAAAATTTGTTCTGTTTTCTCGCCATTGCCAGAAGTATAAATATCTGTTACCAATGGTATCAGGCTCTTTGTAATTGCTGGTCATACGCATTTCATAGCGAGCATCATCATCATCGTAAGTACTATCTGCAAAAGTGAGACTATCTAAGGTTACTGGTGGAAGTAGTCTGGTGATAGCGCTATATGTTTTGCCTGCAAAGGCTATTTCTAAAAGATAATCTTTTTGAGGTCGGCCAATGAGTGCATTGCTTGAATCTGTAATTAACCTTGGATCAAAATAAACACCACTGCGAAAGTTGTTGGGAATACCCGGGAAGTTCAGTTCACGTAATTGAACTGTAGTATTTCGGTCCCATACATATTGGTTGTTGCGCCATTCGCCTTCTGTAATTGTTACTGTTGCATTACTAACAGGCAAGCCTTGTAAGTTAGGGTTGAAATAATCTACAGAATTAGAGAGAACTACATAATTATAAAATCGATTCACGTTGTTGATATAACCTTCTACCACCAACCACTGCTTGCCGGCAGGCACATCGATATCGATATCTTTTTCACAAGCGTAAAAAGTTATGCTAGCAAATAATAGTAAAAATAATCTTGTTGTATTCATGGTTAAAAGCTGAAGTTCCAAGTAGCACTTGGAGTGATTGGAAAGAGATATACTTTTTTGCCTTGCACCTTTTGTTGATCTTGGTCAACATCTACATAAATAAAAAATGGATTCGCTCTATTGTACAAATTGTAGATGCCAAAATTCCAACTGCTTTTGAAACGTTTGGTGCTATTAGGCTTTTGGGTATAGGTAAATGAAATATCGGCTCTATGGTAGGCAGGCATTCTAAAGCTATTGATGGCATCGAACCGATTGATATTGGTGAAAATGGGTTGTTGATCGGGAACATTAACACCAGTCATATACACGAATCGGCCATTGGGTAAGGTAAGGGCATTACCCGTACCATATACAAATACAAAGTTGGCATCCCACTTACGATTGATTCTATAGTTCGCAACAAAACTTACATCGTGTGTTCTATCGTAGCGAAATGGGAATGGTTTGCCATTGTTTAATGCGGCGAAAGTTCGCTCTGTTCTGCTGAGTGTATAACCGAGCCACCCTGTGAATCTTCCCTTCTTCTTTTGTACGAAAAACTCAATACCATAAGCTTTACCGCTTCCGAAAATCATTTCACCTTCTAAGTTTTGATTCAGTATGAGTTGTGCTCCGGGCTTTATCTCAATTTGATTGTCCATGCTTTTATGGTAAGCTTCTACACTGAACTCATAAGTATTGTCTTTCCAATGGGTGAAATATCCAATAGCGAACTGATGCGCAATACTCGGCTGTACTTTATTACTACTGGGAACCCATAAATCGCTGGGGAAAGTAGCACTGCTCGTAGTTGCTAAGTGTAGGTATTGTGCTGTTGTAGTATAACTAGCTTTGATGCTGCTTTTGCTATTAACACGATACAATACATTCAATCGTGGTTCTGGATTTTGATACTGTGCAATCGATTGACCTCTTCTGTACGAAACAGATGCACCAAGGGCATTGCCCTCGGCATCGAATTGTTGAAACGTAGTGGGGCCTACTTGCTCAAAAATACTGTATCGCAAGCCTGCAGTAACATTCCAGCGAGGGCCAATATCGTAGGCGGCACTTACATAAGCAGCCCATTCGTTGGCAAATTGATTTTGAAGTTGACTTTTAAAATCTTGCAGACCTGTTGTAATGCCACCTGCACCAGGTGTAAAACGATGGCGTAGGTACTGACCGCCCCATTTCAATTGTAGTTGATTGCTAACACGGTAGTTGAAATTGGTTTGAACACTATAATCTCTAATGCCACTGCTGAATAAAAACTGAAGACTACTAAAACCAAATCGACTATCTAGATTAAATCGGTTGTAAGTAACATTGGTTGTTTGTTGTAGGCGGCTGGTAATACGCTGCTGCCAACGTAAGCCAATAACCGTATTGCCATAGTAGGTATTAAACTCTCTGCGTCGTCCAAATCTTTCATTAACAAACAAAAAATCATCTTGTCCGTGATAAATCAATAAGGCAAGGTTATTACTGTTATTGAGCTGCCAGTCTACTTTAGCATTAATATCATAAAAGAAATAACCATTGCTGCCTACCTCTTGCGGAGCCGCCAAGCGGGCTAAAGCGTCGGCGTAGGTTCGGCGTACATTGAGCATGAAGCCAACTTTGTTTTTTACAAGAGGCCCTTCCACTCCTAATCTGCTACTAATCAAGCCAATGCCACCAGTGTATCGCATACTATCTTTCCTAGCTGTTCGTGTTTCTACATTAATAACACTGCTTAAGCGACCGCCATATTCGGCAGGTATACCACCTTTAATTACTTCAATATCTTTTACAGCATCGCCATTAAAAATGCTAAAGAAACCGAGCAGGTGGTTGGGGTTATAAATAGGAGTACCATCGAGCAGTACAAGATTTTGGTCGGGGCCTCCACCGCGTACATAAATACCGCTGCTAGCATCGCCACCATTTTTCACGCCGGGTAACAGTGCAATTGCTTTCAACGGGTCTACCTCACCAAAAACAACAGGTAGTTTTTTGAGTGTAGCTACATCTATGGTTTGCGTGCTCATTTTATTAGCACCAATAAAGCGGTTGGTACTTGTTACGGTAACAGCTTGTAGTGCATTTACATTTACCGTAAGGTTAACCATAAAACTGGTATCGGATGTGCTACTGAAGCGTATGTTTTTTTTATAAAATCCCGTATGGGAAATGCTAACGCTATGTGTACCTGCCGGCAAAGTAAAACTTACCTTGCCGCTGCTATCAGTAACATAGTTTTGTTTTGATTTTGCGATGGTTATACTGCTGTTAGGCAATGGACTACCAAGCGAATCGGCTACGGTAATGTGTACAGTAAGTTGCTGTGCTTGCACATGTAAGCAGCAGCAAATTATACCCAGTAAAAAAAGTAATAACTTATTCATGCGTTACGCAAGTTGGTGTTTTTGATGCTACCATTGGCCTTTGTTGCTGCCGCTTTGTAGTACCCTTAACAAAGAATTAGCAACCTTAAGCTGCCTTAATAACAATGCTTTTACCGTAAGGTTTTCACCACAGATACGCCTACCTTTGCCACCTCACACGAAATATCTTTTTTATGAAGTTTGGTGTTGTTGTTTTCCCGGGTAGCAATTGCGACCGCGACATGCAAGACAGTCTACAAAACGATTTAGGCAAAGAAGTTATTATGCTATGGCATAAAGACAGCGATTTGAGTGCTTTTAGTACTGACGATTGTATTGTGCTGCCTGGCGGTTTTAGCTATGGCGATTACTTGCGTTGTGGCGCTATTGCTCGCTTTAGCCCCATGATGCAATCGGTGATTGATTTTGCGAACAATGGTGGTAAGGTGTTGGGTGTTTGTAATGGCTTTCAAATTTTGTGTGAGAGTGGTTTGTTGCCTGGTGCATTGTTACAAAACAACCATCAACAGTTTAATTGTAAAAATGTATACCTAACCAGTGGCGATGGAAAAGCATTGAAAATTCCAATTGCACATGGCGATGGCCGTTATTATGCCGATGCCAATACATTGGCAACTCTAACTGCGAATAACCAAGTATTGTTTCGCTACTGCAACGAGCAAGGCCAAGTAGTGGCTGAAGCTAACCCTAATGGTACTACCGACAATATTGCTGGTATATGCAATGCCAATAGAAATGTTTTTGGCATGATGCCACACCCCGAAAGAGCCACCAACTCATTGTTAGGTAATGAGGATGGAAAAATTGTTTTTCAGCTTTTAGGACTGAGTTAACATACCGTAATGTTACTTGCATCGTAGATCAAAAAATTAAAACAATATGCGTTTCATATTTTCATGCTTACTGCTTGTATTGAGTCATTTCGGCTTTGCACAAATTAAAGACCCAGTACAATGGAAGTACAGTGCAGTAAAAAAATCGGCCGATACTTACGAAATTGTCATTACAGCCACTTTACCAAAGCCATGGCACATTTATAGTCAAAACACACCAGCCGGTGGCCCAATCCCAACAAGTATTAGTATTAAGCCTAATCCATTAATTACGTTGGTAGGCAAGCCCAAAGAAATTGGTAAGTTGCAAGTAGAGCACGATAAAAATTTTGGTGTAGACGTTAAACACTATGCCAACGAAGTAACGTTTATACAAGTTGTTAAACTCAAGGGCAAGGTTAAAACTAATATCAATGGTGTGGTTGAGTATATGGTGTGCGACGATCATCAATGCTTACCACCCACTAAAAAGAATTTCACTTTAGCATTACAGTAATAAACAATTATGCAAAAAATTATAGCAGTTGTTATAGCATTCACTGTACTACTTCAAGTTCATAAAGCTACTGCACAGGAAGTTAAAAATCCTGTGCAGTTTGCTTTTGCAACCAAGCGTATCAACGATAGCATCGTACACCTTACGGTAAATGCTACACTCGATCAAAAAACTGTTTTGTTTGGGGTACAACAACCTTCTAACGAAGCTTTTGTAAGTAGTGTTACATGGGATAGTAGTGTTACAAAATATATACGAGCTACCGATACAATACTTACTACAGGAAACTTAATAGTTGTAGATGATGGTAGTGGCAAAAAACTCAATGCATACAGCGATAAGGTAGCTTTCATATACACGTTACATATCCCCAATACCCAACAGGTAGATGTAAAGGGAAGTTTCAATTGGTTAGCAAAATCTGGCGATGAATACCCGAGTAACACCATATCGTTTGGCGAAGCAGTGATGCCAGTGTTCAATGAAGTAACACCAGATACCACAAACACCGATCAACAGATACCCACATCATTGCTCGATACGTTTTTGTTAGCGTTGCTTGCAGGTTTTGCAGCTGTATTTACGCCTTGTGTTTTTCCATTAGTGCCGGTAACAGTAACCATGTTTTTAAAGCGAGCAGAAAGCAAAGGCAAAGGTGTTTTCACAGCGCTTTGGTACTCGTTAAGTATTATTTTAATTTATACCATACCAACAGTAATACTTACCGCCATCTTTGGCGATAAAATTTTATACAATATTAGCACGAGTGCCATCAGTAATTTGTTGTTCTTTATCATTTTCATTGTTTTTGGCATTTCGCTACTGGGTGGCTTTGAGTTACAATTACCAAATAAATGGGCGAACACAGTTGATGGTAAAGCAAGTAAGGGCGGCTTTATTGGTATATTCTTTATGGCACTTACGCTAGTAATTGTTTCCTTTAGTTGTACAGGGCCTTTGGTAGGTTTGTTGTTGGGTAGCACAAGCAGCCAAGGGATTAGTCTTGCACCAGTGTTAGGCATGTTAGGTTTTAGTCTTGGTTTAGCCTTGCCATTCACTGTGTTTGCCTTATTTCCATCCATGATTAAAAGCTTGCCCCGCAGTGGTGGTTGGCTGAATAGTGTAAAGGTTTTCTTTGGTTTTATTGAATTGGCATTGGCTATGAAATTCCTCAGTAATGTAGATTTAATCTATCACTGGGGTATCCTCGATAGAGATGTATTTCTAAGCATTTGGATTGTATTATTCATACTCATGGGTATGTATTTATTGGGCAAGCTAAAATTCAGTCACGATAGCGATTTGCCCTACATCACTTTACCTCGTTTGTTCTTTGCTATTGCTGCATTTTGCTTTGCCGTGTACATGGTACCAGGTTTGTGGGGTGCACCGCTTAAGCCTTTGAGTGGATTGATTCCGCCAGCTACTACACAAGATTTTAATGTGCTGCTTACGAGCCATCAAACAACTAATAGTAACCTTACGGTAAATAACGGTGCTGCACAACCACCTAAAAAATTAACCGATAAGTTGAAATTACCTTTTGGCTTGGTTGGTTATTTTGATTTGGAAGAAGGCATGGCTGCCGCTAAAGCACTGAACAAACCTGTAATGCTCGATTTTACAGGACATAGCTGTGCGAACTGCCGTAAGATGGAAGAAGAAGTATGGAGTAATCCTCAAGTGTTGAATACATTACGTAACGAGTTTGTAATCATTAGTTTATACACCGATGAACGTACAGCGTTGCCATTGAGCGAACAGTACACCAATGCTTCCGGTGAACGCATTACTACCATTGGCGACAAAAATCTAGATTATCAAAAAGAGAAATTCAAATTCAATGCACAGCCTTTGTATATGTTTTTAGATAACAACGGTAATACACTCAGCGATGTGCGTTATGGTTATGATAGCGATATCAACAAATTCTTAACCCACCTGAATAAAGTAATAGCGGTGTATAAAGAGCGTTCAAAATAGTCATTAACTATATGTGTATTTGTATGCCTTTATTGTAGCTAAATAATGCTGCAATAAAGGCATCTTTATAAGCAGGCGAAATCGTGATGCTTTCGAATCTTCGGTAGCGAATTTCTAAGCGATCGGTGCTAAGTGCAGGTGCCGATAGCCAGCTATTACTTTTTTGAATAGCGGTGATACTTGCAATGGCAACAGTTTGTTTAAAAAAGCCACAATGCACTATTAGTTCGGTAGATGTAACAGTATATTTTGTTGCAAGGCAAGAGCCTGCAATGAACAATGCAGGAAGCATTACAGCACACATGTACCATTGTGGATGCAACAGTGCAATAGCTAATGTCATTACTACTAAAAAGCATAGTAGTACATAGTACCATCTATCAACCTTGCTTTTAAAAATTATTGAATTCATAGTTGATTGGTTGAAGAAAATGCTTGTATCGCAGCATCAGGAACGGGTTGTTTTTTACCAGCGTTATAATCAAAACAAAGCATGCCAGTTTTGGCTTTTGCGGCAGTAACAATGGTATTATTTTTATTTACCGTAAGGTGATATACAACATCGAAGCCAAGCCTATCAATGCCTTGCACCGTAACATGTGCTGTTACAACATCGCCATATTTTAGTTCGTGTTTGTATTCTATCCCTACATCGGCCATAATAAGTGCTACGCCTGCCATATTAAGTTCGCTCCACCCAAACGATGCTAAAAATTGCATCCGTGCTTCGTGAATCAAGCTTAAAAAAGCATCGTTACCAACATGACCACCATAGTTAACATCGCCAATACGAATAGGAATTGTTGTGGTGAATAAAAACTGTTCGGGTAATTGAATTTTAATACGTTCCATGATATGTTATAAAGCTACTTGGTTGTTTAAAAACAAGAGTAAAGCATCTACTGCTTTGCGGCGATGACTAAAAAGATTTTTTTCGTTGAGGCTCATGGCTGCAAAGGTTTTATCGCTGCCCATCGGTATAAAAACAGCATCGTAACCGAAGCCGCCCGTGCCACTTGGCGTGTGGGTAATAGTGCCATCGCAACGTCCTTCAAAAGTGTAAGTATTACCTTGCCATACCAACGATATCACGGTTAAGAAATAAGCATCCCTTACGGTAAATGAAGCCATGTTTTGTAATAACTTGTTAATGTTGGCCTCGAAGTTTTTATCGTCGCCAGCATAGCGGGCACTTTTTACACCGGGTGCTCCGCCTAGCGCAGGAACAATGAGGCCAGTATCTTCTCCAAAACAATTTTTACCTGTAAGGGCATGAATGGTTTTACTTTTTTCGTGAGCATTCGCAGCAATGGTATCGTGCGGCTCTGGAATTTCTTGTGTAATGCCTGCTTCGCCCATGGTAATTACATGTAAGTGGGGTGGGAGCAGTTGGGCAATTTCTTGTACTTTATGTTGGTTTTGTGTAGCGAATATGAGATCAATCATAAGGTGTTATGCAACTGCGAACAGTTGTTTTAAGGAAGTCCATAAATTTTTCTTTTCCATTGTAGCGGTGGCATCGGCGGTAAGCATGCTATCTAAGTGATTGGCAAACAAATACTGTATGTTTCCATGTGCTTGCACTCGATAGCGAGGTATGGTGAAAGGAATCGCTAATTGCACCGCCGGTACACCAAAAATGAGCATTTTTTGCGGTTGCAACTGTGTTTGTAACTGTGGTAGTTGTACCGCTTGTTGATGTACATTAACCAAAGCAACATCTTCTAACGTAAGCTTGCAGGCTCCAAGTACTTTTATGAGTAGCTCAAGTGCAGCATCGTTCACATGAATGGCGGTACTATCGGCCACAATAATTAACACTTGCTTTTTATTGCTCCCTAAAAATTTGATAGCTACATTAGGTGTAACGTTGGTATCTGCGATAGCATTTACCGTAAGGTGTTGCTGTGTGGGTGTTGCTAGTGGAGTGCCTGTAATAGTTGGTGTTGCCGATGTTACAGCCGCTTCATTGGAGGGCGTACAAAGTACCAAGCTGTTTTTATAGAGCTGTTCAATAAGTGCAGCATTGAGTTGTAGATTTTCGAAATCGGCCATTCAAAAAATATTAACGGTTGTTAGTTTTCTTTTTTCCCTTTCTTTGCAGCAACAAAAGTATTGGTTATGGTACAAGAGATTGACATTCATATTACACGTGTTGAACACAGTAAGTTGAATGACCTCAATTTAGATAACATTCCCTTCGGTCGCTTCTTTACAGATCACATGTTAGAGGCCGATTACGTGAATGGAGAGTGGACTAACGTAGAAATTAAGCCTTATCAGCCGCTAGTGATTGACCCTTCTATGGCAGCACTGCATTATGGTCAGGCAATTTTTGAAGGTGTAAAAGCGTATAAAGATGAGCAGGGCAATGCCTTTGTGTTTCGCCCTTACGATAATTTTCAGCGTTTTAACTTGAGTGCACAACGCATGAATATGCCAGAAGTGCCAAAGCATATTTTCATTGATGGCTTAAAATCGTTGTTAGAGTTAGATAAAGACTGGATTCCGGCTCGTCCTGATCATAGTTTATACATTCGTCCGTTCATGTTCAGCACCGATTATGTACTAGGTGTACATACATCGCAGACGTATAAGTTCATGATTTTATTAAGCCCAACTGGCCCTTACTACAGTGCACCAATGCGTATATACGTGGAGGAAAAATACACCAGAGCAGCACCAGGTGGCGTAGGTTATGCTAAGGCCGCTGGTAACTACGGTGCAAGTATGTTGGCCACTGCAGAAGCTAAGAAAAAAGGGTATGATCAAGTACTTTGGACAGATGCTTACGAGCACAAGTTTCTAGAGGAAATTGGTACCATGAACGTATTTTTTGCTTTCAAGGATAAGAAAATTGTTACCCCTGCTCTAGATGGTACCATTTTAGATGGTATCACACGTAATAGTGTTATCTGCCTGTTAGAAGAAATGGGATATCGTGTTGAGCAGCGCAAAATATCTATTGATGAGTTGCAGCAAGAGCATGAGGCAGGCAATTTGCTAGAAGTATTCGGTTCTGGTACAGCAGCTACCATTTCGTTTATCAAAGAATTGCGTTATAAAGACTATGTGATGGAGTTTGACACGGCTGCTTGGCAAATAGCGCCAGCCGTAAAACATAACCTGAACGATATTAGAGAAGGAAGGGTAGACGACCGTTTCGGATGGATGTTCAAAATTTAATTTGAACCAGAAATAGCTATACAAGTTAAAAAGCCCCGCATTGGCGGGGCTTTTTATGTTTTCAACTAAAAAGTTGTTACCTGCAACTATCAAAAAGTTTTGTTGTGTAAGTGCTTAACATTGTTAAGGATTGCTTAATTTCATGGCGCTTTATCACAAACCTCCTAACAAATGATGAGAAAACTACTACTGGGTTTTGTGTCGATAATGCTAACCTTTATTGCTACCAGCAAGCTATCGGCTCAAACGTATGCCCTCAACAACGGATTCACAAGCGGGCAAACCATTACTACATGCTCTGGCTTCTTTTTCGATAGTCAGCCAGCGGGCACTTACGGAGCAAATGAAAACTATACGGTTACTTTTAGAAGTAATACCGTTGGTCGCCAAATGCGTGTAGATTTTACAGAAATGGGCATTTTGGCTGGCGATAGCCTCGAAGTGTTCGATGGTTTAACCACAGCTGCACCTCGTATTTATGTATTTAATGCAGCTAACAGTCAGCCCATCAACTTGGTTTCTGGTAATGCCGATAGAGCTTTAACCTTCCGTTTTCGTAGTGATGCTACTATTCAGGGTTCTGGTTGGAGAGGCGTATTAAAGTGTGCTCCGCCTTGTCAACCTATCACAGGTGGTATTACGCTTAACAACGTTGCAGCCGATGCTGATGGAAATATTAATTTCTGTCCTAGTCCTACTACCAACTTCACCGTTGCAGCCAATGTAACCTTTCCACAAAGCGGACCTTTCCCTAACTATACACAAAGTGTAGCATTAAGTCGTTTCACTTGGAACATGGGTGGTATTGCGAACGATACAACCACCAATGGTGTGAATAGTTTTGTTCGTAGATTCAACGTAAGTGCTGGTTTCAACATTAAGGTAACTGTACTCGATACCAATGGTTGTTCTCAAGTATTTACTGCAAAGTTCCGTGGTTCTGTGAAGCCTCGTTTTAATGTTACGGGTGGTAATATGTGTTTAGGCGATACTTTGTCTATCCCAGCAACCTTCACAGCTGGTGTAGGTAGGTTCATTCAAGCCCCTATCCAACGCAACAGACAAATTGCATTGGTAGATAACGTTGGCGGTTCAGGTACTTGTGGTCTTGCAGTACGAGATACCCTTACGGTAAATCAATTCGCACCCGGCACTACTATTTCTAACTTAACGCAAGACTTTATAGGTGTTACTGTAAATATGGAACACTCTTATATGGGTGATTTAAGCTTACAGTTGATTGCCCCTAACGGTGCTATCATCGATTTAAAACCGTTTATTAACGATTTAGGTACTAGTGGTGGTGGTACCAACCTTGGTGAGCCTGTACTAGGCGATGCTGGCAATAACCCTACAGCTGGTCGTGGTTATTCTTATCGCTTCCGTCCGGCAGGTACATCAGCTACACGTAGCTTAATTGCAGCTGGCTTAGCACCAACGCCATACTCGTATGTGAGTACCACAGGTGCTAATGTAACAGACGTAGTAGCACCTGCAGGCGACTATTTACCACGTACCGAAGGCCCTGCACCAACACCATTTACGTTATTGAATGGTTCACCTGTTAACGGTAACTGGATCTTACGTTATTGTGATAACTGGGGTGCAGATAATGGTACTTTATTCTTCTGGAACTTAGAATTTGGTCCATCTTTACCGCGTATCGATGCTGGTTCTATTAATGAAACATATACCATTGGCCCTCGTAGTGCAACATGGTTAACAGGTTTAGGTTTGATTGATCAAACGCAAACGGGTAACGTGTATACTGCCAGAGTATCGCCACCTGTAGCAAGTGTTTTCAACTATCGTTTCCGAGTAACTGATAGCGCTAACTGCGTATACGATACGGTAGTACGTGTATTTGCTAACCCTCGTCCTTTGAAATCAACTTTCAATGCCGATACTATTATTTGTAGCAATACTGCTGCAACACTGCAAGTGCAAAATGTACAGGCGAATACAACTTATAACTGGTTTTTAACGGGTAACGTAAGCGGCACCCCTGCTGGTACTGGTGCTACGTTCACTACGCCTGTATTACCATTGCAACCTGCTTCAGTGAAGTTTTACTTGAATGCTGTAAGTAATGGCTGTAATACTAGAGATACAGTGAGTGTTCGCATCTTACAGCTTGTAGATACACCTTTGGTTACATTAACCAATGCAACACGTTTCACACTCACCTTTAGTTGGCCTGCTGTTGCCAATGCAACGGGCTATCAAATAAGTGTAGATGGTGGTACAACCTTCATTACACCAAACGGCACCAATGGTTTGTCGCATACCGTGAGTGGATTACGTCCTTACGAACTTAAAAATGTTTTAGTAAGAGCCTTAGGTCCGGTAGCATGCCAGAACAGCTTAAATGCACGTGCAAGCGGAAGAACTTTGGTAGACGAATTATTTGTGCCCAATGCCTTTACACCAAATGCTGATGGCAAAAACGATGTTTGGATGCCTTATGGTTATTTGATACAAGACATCGATTTGAAAATCTTCAATCAGTGGGGCGAACTTGTATTTGAAAGCCGTGATAAAACTAAAGGTTGGGATGGTACCTCAAAAGGTAAGCAACAACCAATGGGTGTGTATGTGTATACCTTACGGGTAAATACAGTTGATGGTAAAGTAATAGACAAAAAAGGCTCTATCAATCTTGTACGCTAATCTTCAATAGGTAGGGATGTGCTTGCAGTTACGTAAATAACATCCCTACACTTGTTAACCCCAAACAATCAAGGAATAAAGAAAAACCATGAAGCATTTTAAAAAGTTTATCATAGCGGCAGCAGTGGTGCTCGGTGCTACTTCAAATGCAACAGCACAAGTTGATCCGCATTTTTCACAATACTATGTTTATCCTAGCTGGCTAAACCCAGGTATGACGGGAGCTATCGATGCCGATTACCGCGTATCTGCCATTTATCGCAACCAGTGGGCGGGCATTACCAACGCCTTTTCTACGGTTGGTTTGAGTGCCGATTTTGTAACAGATAAAAACCTCAACTTCGGTGTAAGTTTATTAAATCAAACTGCCGGCGATGGTGGTTACACTTATACTACTGCATACGGTAATATTGCTTATACAGGCTTACGCTTGGGTGTTGCAGGAACACATCGCATTGTGTTTGGTGTACAAGGTGGTTTAATCAATCGCCGCTTTAACCCTAGCAAATTCACTTTTGGTGATCAATGGAACCCTGCCACAGGTTTTCCACCTTCAAACCCTACTTCTACAGAAGTATTTGCAAGAACAAGTGCTGCTACTTTTGATGCTGGTGCTGGTGTTGCTTATTACGATGCAACGCCTGGCAAAAAGGCTAACATGTTCTTAGGCTTTTCGGCCTCACATTTAACACAACCTGAAGATCCATTCATTAGTACAGGTACGCCACAAAAACTACCCATGCGTTTAACCTTCCATGGTGGTGTACGTTTATTGGTGAGTGAAACGTTTTCTATTACGCCTAACTTGTTGTACCTACGACAAGGTAATGCAGAGGAAAAAATGGTTGGTGCTTACGGACAAATTAGAGCGAACGAGCAAACTGATTTTATGTTTGGTGCCAACTACCGCTTTAACGATGCTTTCTCTCCTTATATCGGTTTTTCATACAAGAGTTTTGTATTAGGTGCCAGTTACGATGTGAACACTTCTGATTTGGGCAGAGCAGCTGGCGGTGGTGCGAATAGTTTTGAGATTTCATTATCATTCTTTGGTCGCAAAAACAAAACCCTACCGGCTGAACCTTTTGTTTGTCCTCGTTTGTAACCCATTTACCGCAAGGATAACCCCATTTATTACATCAAGCACATTGAATACCACACATGAAAAACGGAACATTGTATAAAATAGGTATAGTGGCGCTGGCTTTCGTTGCTAGCACAGCTGTACAAGCTCAATTTAGTTACGACTATCTTAGAAATGCCGATAAGTTTTATGCCAAAGGCGATTACTTTACTGCGGCACAGTATTACGAAAAATACTTACAAGCCAACAAAAAGAAAGGTAACGAAGGCGGATACGAACCTTACAGTGCTCAAAGCCTGAATAAGGTGGTTGGAAAGGCAAGTAACTCTCGTGAAAAAGTAGTGTACAAGCTCGCCGAATGTTACAGAAAATACAACGACTTTGGTAATGCCGAAAAATGGTATGCCGAGGCAGCTAAGTTTGATACCGCTCAGTTTCCACAAGCCCGTTACTGGCATGCTGTAAGCTTGCGTGCCAACGGCAAATACGATGAAGCTAGAGCCGCTTTTCAAACCTTTACACAGACGTATACACGTAAAGACGACTTTGCAATAAAAGCTAAAAAAGAACTCGACAATCTTATTTTCATCGATGCTCAAATGAAAAAAAGCGATTTGGGCATGTATGTAATTGGTAAAGCCGATAGCACTGTGAACCCTGTTGGGGCGAACTATGCACCAGTAGCTGCGAATGGTGTGTTATATTTTACAAGTACCCGTCCGGATAGTGTTGATGCAAAAGGTAAAGCACAATATGTGAATCACCTCTACCAAGCTAGTTTAAAAGATACTAGCATAGGTGCTCCTGAAAAGGTAGCTATCGTACAACCGTTGGGAACGCAACAAGGCGTTAGTGCCGTTAGTGCCGATGGCAAAAAAATGTACGTAACACGCTGGACTGTGAAAGATGGCAAAAAGAACGCTGCATTATACATGAGCACCAAAAATGGTGATGGCGTTTGGAGTGAGCCTGCAATGCTAGATACACTGATCAATCGTCCGGGTTACAGCACGCAACAACCAGCCGTTACACCTGACGGTAAATATTTACTTTTCAGTAGCGATGCCCCTGGTGGTGCCGGTAAGTTCGATTTGTACTATGTAGCACTCGATAGTAAAGGTGCACCTAAAGGCAAAATCAATAATCTGAAAAGCGTTAACACTCCAGATGATGACCAAGCTCCATTTTATCATGGTGCAAGCAGCACGCTTGTATTTGCCAGCAATGGCCGTATAGGTATGGGCGGCTTCGATTTATATCAGGCAAAGGGTAGCATTGAAAGCTTAGGTGCCGTTGAAAACTTAGGTTATCCGGTTAACTCTGTAAAAGATGATATTTATTTCTACAGCGGAAGCGATAGAAATATTTGGAAGGGTGGTTATTTCAGTAGCGATAGAGGTAGCGTTTGTTGTTTAGAACTATACAGCATGCACAAACTTCGTCCAGCTCGTTACATTACTGGTGCCGTGTACGATAGTAGTACCAATCAACCTACGGCCGCCACTATCAATGTGGTAGATGGCAATGGCAAAACAGTATATACCTTTAATACGGGTGCCGATGGTCGCTACGCCTTCACCATGCCAGAATACCAATCGTTGAAGTTAGAGGCAAGTAAGCCGAGCTATTACAACGGCAGCATCAACTTTAATGCTCCTGCCGATCCAGAGCTCGATAGTCTCTTTAACCCGAACGTATATGTATCGCCAATTCCTGTTGAAACGAAGCAGCAACCAATGATTGTGTACTTCGATTTCGATAAGAAAGACCTCCGCCTTGGCGATATTGCCGTACTCGATAGCTTGGTTGCTTTACTACAACGTGAACCTTCGCTTAGCATTGAGTTAGGTGGTTATACCGATGGTAAAGGTGGCGAAAGCTACAACAAGCGTTTGAGTAAGAAGCGTGCTGCCGAGGTGAAAGATTACCTTGTGAAGCAAGGTATTGCTGCCGATCGTTTAGAAACCAAAGGTTACGGTAAGTGCTGCCCAATTGTAGCAGAAACAACTGCCGATGGTGCTGATAATCCTGAAGCACGCCAGCAAAACCGTAGAGTAGAAGTGAAGATTATTAAATTATAAATACCTTACGGTAAATGAAATTGCGGCTCGCCAACGGCGAGCCGCAATTATTATAAAGCCTACTGCCACAAGTACTATGTGGAAAAGAAACATATTTTTTTTGGTATTTCCCCACAGTGGCTGTACTTTTGCCGTCCGAAAATTTAAAAGGGTTTAGAATGCCTACAATTCAACAATTAGTAAGAAAAGGCCGCGAAATCATTAAGGCCAAAAGCAAATCAAGAGCACTCGATGCTTGCCCTCAACGCCGTGGCGTTTGTACAAGGGTGTATACAACCACTCCAAAGAAGCCTAACTCAGCATTGCGTAAGGTTGCTAAAGTGCGTTTAACCAACAAAATTGAAGTTATTGCCTACATCCCAGGTGAAGGCCACAACTTGCAAGAACACTCAATCGTATTGATCCGTGGTGGTCGTGTTAAAGACTTACCAGGTGTACGTTACCACATTGTACGCGGTAGCTTAGATACTGCCGGTGTTAAAGACCGTAAGCAGAGCCGTTCTAAGTACGGTACTAAGAAAGAAAAACCAAAGAAATAATTCATTCATTATACGGGCTGAGTAAAGTTGCTAATACTTGAAGATATTCAGCCGTAACTAAACATTAGAACCATGCGTAAAGCACAAGCCAAAAAATTACCTTTAGCTCCTGATGGACGCTTCAACGATACACTCGTAACTCGTTTTGTGAACAACCTTATGTGGGATGGCAAAAAGAGTGCAGCACTTAACATCTTCTACGATGCAGTAGATAGAGTAAGCAAAATTACTGGTGAAGATGGCTATGAAATTTGGAAAAAAGCACTTCAAAACGTTACACCTAGCGTAGAAGTACGTAGCCGCCGTATCGGTGGTGCTACCTTCCAAATTCCAACAGAAGTTCGTCCTGACCGTAAGATTTCTTTGAGCATTAAGTGGTTGATTCGTTACAGCCGTGAGCGTAACGGTAAAACAATGGCCGACAAATTATCGAACGAAATTATGGCCGCTGCTAAGGGCGAAGGTGGTGCCTTCAAAAAGAAAGAAGATACACACCGTATGGCAGAAGCTAACAAGGCATTCTCACACTTTAAAGTATAGTGTACCTATAAATTTTCGAAATCCCGCAGTTCATCGCTGCGGGATTTTTTGTGCTGGCTATGCGAGTGCTGCTTACGGTTTGCAACTTCATTTACCGTAAGGTGCACTTGCCTCACTGTTCATATAAACTTAAAGGAGTACTTACGTAAATTTTTTGTGCCTTTGATACTTGATACAGATAAATAACTACTTTTGCACCCTGAAAATTTCGGGTAGTGTGCCCGAAACACAACTAAAAAACAAGAACCTTTATGGCGGACTTGAGATTTCAACGCAACTTTGGTATTGCCGCTCACATTGATGCCGGTAAAACCACCACAACCGAGCGTATCTTACGCTACACCGGTATGATTCACAAAATTGGTGAAGTACACGATGGTGCTGCTACTACCGACTGGATGGAGCAAGAAAAAGAACGCGGTATTACCATTACTTCTGCTGCTGTTAGCTGCCAGTGGAACTTCCCTACAGTATTAGGTAAGCCAACTGCCGATACTAAAAAATACTATTTCAACATTATTGATACTCCAGGTCACGTAGACTTTACTGTAGAGGTAGAGCGTTCTATGCGTGTATTGGATGGTTTGATTGCCTTGTTCAGTGCTGTTGATGGTGTTGAGCCTCAGTCTGAAACAGTATGGCGCCAAGCTAACCGTTATAAAGTTCCGCGTATTGGTTTCGTAAATAAAATGGACCGCGCTGGTGCCGACTTCTTAATGGTGGTGAACCAAGTAAAAGAAATGTTAGGTGCTAAGGCTGTTCCTTTACAATTACCTATTGGCGCTGAAGATAACTTTAAGGGCGTAGTAGACTTAATTAAAATGAAGGGTATCATTTGGCACATGGAAACAGAAGGAATGACCTTCGATGAAATTCCTGTACCAGAAGATATGGTAGAAGAAGTTAACCATTGGAGACAAAACCTTATTGAAGCTGTTGCCGAATACGACGACAACTTGATGGAGAAGTTCTTCGAAAATCCTGATACGATTACTGAAGCTGAAGTACACGAGGCTATCCGTAAGGCTACCATCGATCTTAGCATTGTGCCTATGATGTGCGGTAGCTCATTCAAAAACAAGGGTGTACAAACTGCATTAGATGCTGTTTGTCGCTACTTGCCTAGCCCAGTAGATATTGATGCTATTGAAGGTACCGACCCAAGTTCAGGTGAAACCTTGATTCGTAAGCCAGATGCGAAAGAACCATTTGCAGCATTGGCCTTCAAAATCATGACTGATCCTTTCGTTGGTCGTTTGGCATTCTTCCGTGCTTACTCTGGTCGTTTAGATGCTGGTTCTTACGTGTTAAACGTACGTAGCGGTAAGAAAGAGCGTATCAGCCGTATCATGAAGATGTTTGCTAACAAGCAAAACCCAATTGATTATATTGAGGCTGGTGATATTGCAGCAGCAGTTGGTTTCAAAGAAATTAAAACTGGTGATACACTTTGCGATGAGAACCATCCTATCACTTTAGAAAACATGTTCATCCCTGAACCGGTAATTGCTGTTGCGGTAGAACCAAAAACACAAGCCGACGTTGATAAAATGGGTATGGCCATTGCGAAGTTGGTAGAAGAAGATCCTACCTTACGTGTAAATACCGATGAAGATACAGGCCAAACCATCTTACGTGGTATGGGTGAATTACACCTTGAAATCATCATCGACCGTATGCGTCGTGAATTTAAGGTTGAAGTGAACCAAGGTGCACCTCAGGTAGCTTACAAAGAGGCTTTCCAAGCAACTATCGAACACCGCGAAGTGTTGAAAAAGCAATCTGGTGGTCGTGGTAAGTTCGCCGATATTCAATTCTCTATCGGTCCTGCAGACGAAACTTGGTTGAAAGAAAACGAAGGCAAGCACTTCCAGTTTGTTAACGATATCTTCGGTGGTAGCATTCCTAAGGAATTCATCCCTGCTATCATCAAAGGTTTTGAAACTGCTATGAGTACAGGTGTTTTGGCTGGTTACCCTGTGAATAACATGAAGATTCGTGTATTCGATGGTAGCTACCATGATGTTGACTCTGATTCAATGAGTTTCGAACTTTGTGCTAAGAGTGGTTTCCGTGAGGCTGGTCGCAAGGCGAAGCCAGTATTACTTGAGCCTATCATGAAGGTTGAGGTGTTAACACCAGACCAATACATGGGTGATGTGACGGGTGACTTAAACCGCCGTCGTGGTATGTTAGAAGGTATGGACAGCCGTAATAACCTTCAGGTAATTAAAGCTAAAGTGCCATTAAGCGAAATGTTTGGTTACGTAACTCAGTTGCGTTCTTTAACCAGCGGTCGTGCTACTTCTACCATGGAGTTCAGTCACTACAACCCAGCTCCGAACAACATTGCTGAAGAAGTAATGGCAAAGAGCAAAGGCAAAGTGAAGATTGAAGAATAATCACTGCCGCTTGATGCAGTAACAATACAAAGCCCCGCCGTATGGCGTGGCTTTTTTTGTATCATTGATGCTTAGCATGTTCGCCTTACGGCAAATGTGGACGCGGTGTGGTTAATAATTCACTATTTACCGTAAGGAAAGTATGTGTTTTGGGATGGGTAGGCAAACAAGGAAGGGGCGGCCGCAGGCCGCCCCTTCCTTGTTTGAAAAGATTACAACTTCACGATAGCAATCAACTATTGCTTTTGAATTTGTGTGTGATAGAGATTTTCGCCTTTAGCATTGGTAATTACCAGCGTGTAGGTACCTGTTACAAGTTGTGCCATCGGAACAGTTACACTTGTTAACGTGCTACTACTGCTAAAGCGTTGCACTCGTACTACACTGCCATTGCTTTGTATAATACGAAGACTATAATCGCCTGTTGCTAGGTTTGCAGCTTGTACCTTTAGCTCGCTGGTTACTGGGTTCGGTAAAGCATTTACCGTAAGGGTAGCCACCATTTGCTGTTCTAATAATGCGATGCTAGAATAGGTAGTTTTACCATCGTTATCTACAGCTTTAATGCGATAATAGTTTTTGCCTAATAGTAACTTTCTATCAGTGAATTGATAGCTACTGGCTTGCTTGGCGGTAACGGTACCAATACGTTCGAATTGTGTGCCATTGCTTGATTTTTCAATCTCATAACGGGCAACATTTATTTCATTAGCGATTTGCCATTGTACAAGTCCAACACCATTTTGTAAGCTGGCTTGTACACGTACAAATTGTACTGGTAGTGGTGAGCTTGATACCAATACACCGTTACTTCTATTTTGAAGACTAGCATAAATTTCGGCACCTGTTGCAGTTCTTGCATCACGCCAAGCTAACATGAGGCCTGTAGGCGTTGCAACAGCAACTTGTTGGTTTTGGTTGCCAGTACCAATAGCTACAGCAGCACCATTAGGCGCCCATTGACTATTGCCTAGGTTATCGATTAACTGCGATCTAACATCTAAGCTAGAGCTACCGTTGCGGGCATCATCCCAAGTAATGTAGGCGCCGTTTGAATTGTCAGAGAATACAACAAAGCCAGAGGTAACACTATTAGGTTGGTTACCTGTTGCAGTACAAATGGCTACACCATTTACGGTACTCCACATGGCACTTCCATCGGTATCACTTACTTTCTGGGCATATATATCGCGGTTGGAAGTTGATACTCTATTATCGCCCCATACTAAGATAACACCATTGTCGCTGCGAACTGCTCTAACATTGGTTTGGTTGCCGGCAGCATTACAAACAATAACACCGTTACTTGTCCACTGTGGAGCACCGCTATAGTTTACACGTTGAGCATATATTTCTTGATTTGTTGAGCTACCTCTAACATCGCCCCAAGCTACGGTAACACCTGACGGATCTACTGCCATTGTAGGTGCTAACTGATTGGCAGTTGCATTACAGATAGCAATACCATTGCAGCCTGTACCACTCCATAAGGTATCTAAATTGCTGTTAATGCGCTGTATGTGTATATCGGCTTCTGAATTTCCTTTGTAAGGGTCTTGCCATACAATAAATGCACCACCACTACCATCAGCAGCTATTTGCTGTGCAGTTTGAATATTAGCACCATTGGCAATCATTTTTGGTGCGGTAAAATTTCCAGTACTAATATTAACTTTTGCTACATATAAATCGTAGCTAGAAGTACTACCATAATCAATCATGCTAGTGCGATATAACAAAATAACTTCGCCACTAGACCCAGCACAAAAACTAGGTGCTTGTTGTAAGCCAACTGTATCTGCGAGTATCCTACCTTCCGTTGCCCACAAAAAATTGCCTGTACTTGTTACACGTTGGCCATATATGTCGGCTTTATCATTGTTTCTATTATCCTGCCAAGCTAAAACTACACCACCTGCACCATCACTGATCATTGTAATATTAGATTTGGTGCCTCCTTGTGTTGTAATAGCTAAGCCATTGGTTGCAAATGCAACGGTTCCATCGGCATTTATTTTTTGTAGGTAAATGTCAGTGCCTATACTGGAAGTATTTGTTGTGTCTTCCCAAGCTAAAAACATGCCACCATCGCCAGAAGGTATACTAACTAAACCGTTACGACTGTTCACTAGATTACCTGTGGCAATAGCATTGTTTAAAGTGCTATCACCAACCCATTGCGCCTGCGTATATAAAACGCTAAGGTAGAAAAAAAAGAGTAGGGTTTTCTTCATGCTACATTAATTTTAAGTACTCAAAAGTACCGTTTAACAACTTACGGCACAAGCTAACAACTGTTTGCTTCCTAAATCTATAAATTCGATTCCCGATTTAGATACTATGCAACTTGGTGTTGTACCAATTTGCAACCCTTAAAATGTCGTGCATGCGTGGATTTTTATTGTTATTAGTCATTTACCTTACGGTAAATATTTCTTCTCTTGAAGCACAAACTAACATTGTAAAAGGCGTGGTTATTGCAGCCGATGATTACCAACCATTGGCTGGTGTTATAGTACAAATAAAAGGTACCGGCAAAAGAACAGTAACCGATACCACAGGCCGCTATACCATTAGTATGGCACCAACTGAAGCAGCTAAAGATCTGTTGGTATTCACCTATGTGGGATTCACCAAGTTAGAAACCAAAATCAACAATCGCACCAACATTAATGTACAGTTACAACGTAATGTAGATGGCTTGCAAGAAGTAGTAGTAACCAACAGCTATAGCCGACCTAAACGTAAAGAAGAAGTGGTAGGTAGTATTGTTACGTTGAGTGATAAAGACTTACAAGCGAACCGACCTATTGAAACGCTTGATAAAATGTTAGAAGGCTTAGCCGCTGGTGTACAAGTGCAACCCAACACCGAGTTAGGTACGCCTGTTCGTATTAATATACGTGGCCAGAATAGTTTAAGTAGCTTGAGTCTTTCGAACGATGCGGCACAACTTACTACAAGTACACAACCGCTATTTGTGGTAGATGGTGTACCCATTTTAGAACCGCAACGTGGCGATATTCCTTCGCTTATTACCAATCAACAATTGTTAAACCCGTTAGCAAGCATCAACCCCGATGATATTGAAAGCATTAGTATTTTAAAAGATGCAGCTGCTACAAGTATTTATGGTAATAATGCTAGTAACGGTGTTATTATTATTACTACAAAAAAGGGTAGGGCAGGTCGTACTAAGGTGAACTTCGGTTACAACGCTGGTCAAAGCAGAAGTATCAATCGTATCAAATGGTTAAGCGGTTCTGAGTATTATACATTGTTATACGAAATGTACATCAATGAAGGTCGTAGTCCATTCGATGCAGAACGCTTAGCTGGTAGTAGAGATATCAATACCAATTGGTTTGAGCTTACCAATCGCATCGCTAATTTTCAAAATGCCGATTTTGATATCAGCGGAGGTAATGAAACTACCACATTCCGTTTTTCAGCTTCTTATTTACAACAGCAAGCCATTCAATTGGGCAACGATTACAATCGGGTGAATTTAAACCTACGTGTTGATCATAAGCTTAGCAAGCGATTAAGTGCAACCATCAATTTTGCACCATCGTTTCTTACAAAAAATGGGTTGAATGCGTATAGCAGTGTACCAATTGCTCCGAATGTGCCGGTGTTTAATGCCGATGGCAGCTATTATGCTTTTAGCAACTTAGGTGTACCTAATCCCATTGCTATTTTAAATCAAAACGTCAATCAGCATGAGGGCGGTGCATTGAATGGAAATCTAAGGCTCGATTACAAGCTGCTAGATAACCTTACCATATCAACAAGTATTGGTATGAATAGTAGTGTTAACAAACAGAACGTTTTCTTTAGTCCAAGAAATGCTACAGGCAGTCCATCAAACGGTAGAGCAATCATTTATGATCGTCAAGATTTTAGTTGGATCTCATTTACGCAAGTAAACTATGTTCCTAAATTCAAGAACCAACAACACAAGCTCGATATTGTAGGTGGTTTTGAAGCTCGTCATCAGAGTGCTAAGTTGCTTACGGGGCAAGGTACTGGCTTCACCTACTACCGCTTGAATGAGTTGAGTAATGCCGCCACACGTAATGCGGCAAGCAGTATAAACATCAATAGAACTAGTAGTTTTTACGGTCAGGCGGGTTACAGCTTTGCAGACAGATATTATGTAACAGTAAGCAGCCGTTTAGATGCTGCAAGTGTATTTGGTGCCAGCGTTAACTCAACTGTGAATAGCGCTATCGGTGGTGGATGGGTGTTAAGCAAAGAATCTTTCTTTCCAAAATGGAAGGCCATTACAAGTGCACGTATCAGAGCCAGTTACGGAACAACAGGCAACAGCCGCATTGGTAGTTATGAGGCAAGAGGTTTGTACACCTTTAATAACGAAGGTTACAATGGTAACGCTAGTAGTAGCTTACGCAGTGCACCTAACCCTGACTTAGGTTGGGAGCGTAGTTATAAAACGAATATTGGGCTAGATATCACCTTGGCAAAGCGCTTTACCATTACACTCGATGTATATCAAAACATTGTTGACGATGCTATCAGTTCTATTAACGTACCTGCCGAAAATGGTTTCACAAGCGTGCTAGCCAACATCGCTAAAATGCGTAACCGCGGGTGGGATGCAGCCATTAATGCACAAATTCTAACAGGTTCATTCACTTGGAACAGCACTTTAAACGTTGGTAATAATCGCAGCACTATTTTAAGTGTTAAGAACGATTTTCAACGCTACAGCAGTACACAAGCAGCAACCGTATTAAGAACGGGTGTGAGTACCACAGCTATTTGGGGCTTTCAGTTTGCAGGGGTAGATCCGCAAACCGGCTACGAAATGTACATAGATGATGGTAAAGTTGTACGTGCCGATTCTTTAGACCGTAGCATTGCCAATGGCGTCTATCTTGGCGATCGCTTACCTAAAGCACAAGGCGGTTTTATCAATAACTTTAGTTACAAAGGCTTTACCCTTACGGTAAATATTCTATACAGTTTCGGAGGTAAGTTTTTGATGGATTACAACCTAGAAAACAACGGTCGTAATCTGCAAAACAGTAACATGAGTGTTAACCTACTCGATCGTTGGCAGCGCCCTGGCGATATCACCGATATCCCTCGTTTGCGATTGATAGGTAACCCGCTGGTGCCTGCAAGTAGCAAATACATTTTTAACGACGATTATCTCAAATTGAGCAACGTATCACTCGCATACGTATTACCAGCACAATGGCTTAAGAAGTTAAAAAATAACCGCATCACCGTTTTCGGTAACGTTACCAATATCGCTTACATCTATTTCGATAAAAGCCCGGCTGGCCGCAATGGCATTCGTGAGTATAAGTTTCGCTTCCCTGAAGCTCAAACATGGACTGCCGGCTTACGTTGGAGTATGTAATGATCAATATCAACAAAGTATAACATGAAAAAATTCGCTTTATATATATTGAGTTTATTCGCCTTATGGCAAATGAACACCGCCTGCAAAAAATTTCTCACCACCGAGCCTTACAACAACGTAAGTGTAGATGATATTTTCAAAGATTTTGAAGGTGCCCGTACCACACTCACAGGCTTGTATGATGATCTGCGTAGTTCAGAATACTACATTCGTAATTACAGCATATTTCCTGAGTTAGCTGGAGGTAATGCACGCTATACCAGAACAGCCAATGTTATTTTACAGCAATCGTATGAATTTCGGAATGATCCGCAAACCACCGATTTGCGTAATTATTACGAAACAGCCTACAACACAATTTATGGGGCTAACGTAGTATTAGATAATGTAGCTAACATTTCAGATGCATCTGCATTGCAGAAAAACAGAATGTTAGCCGATGCTTATACTATTAGAGCATTGTGTCATTTTGATTTAGTACGTGTATTTGCGCAAGCATACAATTTCACGCCCGATGCAAGTCATCAAGGTATTGTAATTAAGCCACGTAACACAGCAGTTACCGATATTACAGGAACAAAAGCTACCGTTAAGCAGGTTTACGATTTTATCAATAACGATTTAGATACTGCTATTCGCTTGTATCGTAATAGTGTACCTATTTACGCTATCGGTGATGCTCGAACTTTTTTAAGTGAAGATGCTGCCAAAGCTATCAAAGCAAGGGTAGCACTTTATCAAGAAAATTGGGCAGAGGTTATTCGCCTGAGTTCCGAGGTGATAGCAACCAATCGTTATGTGCTGGTTAGTAATGGTAATTATGCTGCTGCTTGGCGAGGCAAAATCATACATCCCGAAAGTATTTTTGAATTGGCTTTTGGTAATCGTATTGCAGAGTCGTTGGGTACCTTTTACAATCCAACTTTTGTAGGAACTGCGGGTGGATACATTGCGGTATCAACCGATCTGAGAAATCTATTTGCCGCTAACGATGTTCGTGGCTTACAAGGTACCATGTTTAATGCCGTGAGAGATGGTGGCACCTTCACATTTACACGTAAGTATCAAGGTATTAACGATACTGCTAATAACGTTAAGTTGTATCGTGCCAGCGAGTTATGGTTGAGTAGGGCCGAGGCATATGCGAAGCAGGGGAATATCACAGCTGCATTAAGCGACTTAAATCGCATTCGTCAACGAGCCAATCCAACAGCACCAGCCTTTACTACCACAGACGCCGCCGTGTTGCTCAACGAAATTTTTGATGAACGCAGAAGAGAACTCTGTTTTGAAGGTCATATTTTCTTTGATCTGGTACGTAACAAGCGAAGTATTGTACGTGCCGATTGTACCGGTACGAATTGCACCATCAATTACCCCAATCCATTATTTGCCAATCCAACGCCGCAATACTAATTTTAAACTTCTGAAATCGTGTGTATGAAAAATGTAACCATTGTTTTATTGTTGGTTGTTACAGTAACACTTGCGTGTAAAAAATACGACGCTGAGTACACCTACGCCAAGCCAACCATCGCAGCAACTTGGGCAAAAAACGAGCAGTTTTATACACCAACAGCTACCGTATTTATTGATAGCTTGAACCTTTGGAGAAACTACACCGTATTTAGTTTCACTTACGAGAATGATCCTGATAAGTTAGGTTTTGCAAATCCTTACAATGCCGGAAAAGGTACCAATGCACTATACATGCGAAACTTTTATTCATCGCAGAATTTAACAGCCGATTCTCCCTATTACAACGTTACCATCCCAAAGTGTTTTCAGTTAATTCCTACAAAGCCAGACAACACAGAAGGTACTGTTAAGGTAATACCACAAACGGTACGTTTGTATCGCAGAGATAAAAGCTTCTTCGATATCATTTTAGTGGGAGGCGAAGGAGTGTATAATACTAGAAGTCAGCTTTTAGAAGTAGAGGTTATTTTTAACGAATCAAGTATAGGCGGCCCTGCCGATCGCCGCAGGAAATACCGATTTCTTCCTTAAACAACAGTGCTAATTACTATGAAATTTCAATGGACGAACGCCACAAAGGTTATGTTAGCCTTATGTGGTGTTGCTACTTTGGGTGTTCTTTCTTTTACCCGTAAGGGAAATATTAACAACGATATTGCAGCCTTACGCAAAGCATACAGCAGCGGCGATTACAAACAGTGGCCAGCACCCATGATTGATCCTTCGGTGAAGGCTGGCTTTCAAGATATTGGTGTGTTACCCGCAGTAACGCATCCTACCGATAACCCAAGTAATCCTGAAAAGATTGCACTTGGTAAAATGCTTTTTTACGATCCCAGACTTTCGGTATCCGGACAAATTGCATGTGCTAGCTGCCACGATCCTCAACTTGGTTGGGGCGATGGTAAGCGAGTTGCCTTTGGCCACGATAGAAAGCTGGGAGGTCGTAATGCTATGACCTTGTGGAATGTGGCTTACTATAAAACGCTTTTTTGGGATGGCCGAGCCGAAAGCTTAGAAGATCAAGCCCAGTTTCCTATTAAAGATCACCTCGAAATGAACCAAAGTTTGGGTGCCATGGAAAAAAAGGTGAAATCTTTTAAAGGCTATGAGCCCATGTTTGAGAAAGCCTTTGGTAGTAAAGAAGTGAACATCAATAACATTTTAAAGGCAATTGCTTGTTTTGAACGTACCATCACCAGCGGAAAAAGCCGTTTCGATTTATTTATTACCGGTAAAGCCGATGCTTTAACCGATCAAGAGGTGCTAGGCTTGCATGTGTACCGCACAAAAGCGGGTTGTTTGAACTGCCATAATACGCCTTTGTTTAGCGATAATCAGTTTCATAACGATGGACAAACCTTATGGGGCAGTAAAAATGAAGATCTTGGTCGCTACAATGTAACAGGTAATAAGGCCGATATTGGTAAGTTTAAAACACCATCGCTGCGTGAAGTAGCGAACACAGGGCCTTGGTTCCATCATGGCAACTTCCCAACTTTAAAAGATGTAATCTTCTTTTACGATTTGGGTAACCCTGCCCCCATTCAAGATAAGTATAAGGGAACCGCACGTGATAGCCTGTTGCCAACCACCTCTCCGTTGGTTAAAAAACTCAACTTAACCGATGACGAAGTGAATGCACTGGTAGCATTTTTAGGTGCTATTACTACCACACCCCGCCGATTACAACCGCCGGTTGAGTTTCCGCAATAAATCATTTACGTAAGTGAAAAGCCCACTAAAAAGGGCTTTTTTATATGAATACACCTTACGGTAAATGCTCGCCAGCCCTTGTAAATACTGAAAAAGCACATTTTTTTGAAAAATGTTGAAAAAAAACTTGAGTGAACAAAATATCCCCCTACCTTTGCATCCCCAAATCGAAAATTTGGTTTAGCTATTATGTCTCAGAGAATCAGAATAAAATTACAATCATACGATCACAACTTGGTAGATAAGTCTGCCGAAAAAATCGTAAAAACAGTACGTAGCACAGGTGCCGTAGTAACTGGTCCAATTCCCTTACCTACTCGTAAGCGTATCTTCACAGTATTGCGTTCACCACACGTTAACAAGAAGAGCCGTGAGCAGTTTCAACTTTGCACACACAAGCGTTTGTTAGACATTTACACTTCTACTTCTCGTACTGTAGATGCTTTGAGCAAGTTAGATTTGCCTTCTGGTGTTGAGGTTGAAATTAAAGCCTAATACCAATTAAGTTCTGAAACATAGCACTATCTGCCAACTTCGGTAATCGAAAGAAAGCAGCTCTGGTGAAAGTAATAAAGACGAAAGTCTAAAATTTTTTCACATAAAAACAAGCCCTTCGAGGTTTGTTTTCCAACGGTACTTCTGAAGCCCACGTGGCCCACTGAAGTGGAAAAGGAAAAGGTCGTTGGTTAACAGAGATGGAATCCTTTACCTCCACCCGGGACTGTACGGTGGCAAATGTAGAGTGAACGTCTTACAACCTTGCGGGGCGTAAACCGCAAACAAATGAAAGGAATCATCGGAAAAAAAATCGGGATGACCAGCATCTTCAGTCCCGATGGCAAGCAAACAGCTTGTACCATCATTGAAGCTGGCCCTAATGTTGTAACGCAGATCAAAACACAAGATACTGACGGTTACAATGCGCTTCAATTAGCATTCGGCGATAAGAAAGAAAAGCATGCTACTAAAGCCGAAATCAATCACTTCTCTAAAGCCAATACTCCGGCTAAGCGTTTCGTTAAAGAATTTCGTGATTTTTCTATCGAAAAGACCCTTGGCGACACAGTTACTGTAGACATTTTTGCTGAAGGCGAAAAAGTTGAAGTAGTGGGTGTTACTAAGGGTAAAGGTTTTCAAGGTGTAGTAAAGCGCCACGGCTTCTCTGGTGTGGGTGAGCAATCACACGGCCAGCACGACCGTCAGCGTGCACCAGGTTCTATCGGTAACTCATCTGATGCTTCTCGTGTATTCAAGGGTATGCGTATGGCTGGTCAAATGGGTAACGATAGAGTTAAAGTGAAAGGCCTTAAAGTATTAAAGGTATTCCCTGAGAAAAATTACATACTCGTTAGCGGTTCAGTTCCTGGCCATAACGGTTCTATCGTACTTATTCAGAAGTAATCACCTCTTTAACAATCGCAATCATGCAATTAGAAGTTTTAAATAGTAAAGGTTTAACTACTGGTCGTTCAGTAGAATTACCTGATGAAATATTCGGTATTGAGCCTAACGATCACGTAATATACTTGGCCGTTAAACAATACTTAGCTGCACAACGCCAAGGTACGCACAAGGTAAAAACACGTGCCGAAGTTAAAGGTGCTAGCCGCAAGTTACACAAGCAAAAAGGTACTGGTGGTAGCCGTAAGGGTAATATCCGTAACCCTTTATACAAGGGTGGTGGTACCATATTCGGTCCTAAGCCTCATGGCTATGGCTTCAAGTTGAACCGTAAGGTGAAAGACTTAGCTAAAATGAGTGCACTTAGCTACAAAGCAAAAGAAAGCGCTATCGTGGTAGTTGAAGACATTAACATGGATGCTCCTAAAACAAAGCAATTCGTTGATGTATTGAACAACTTGAAAGTAGCCGATAAGAAAACACTTCTAGTATTGGGTGAATACAACGATAACTTATACTTAAGTTCTCGCAATATCCCAACCGTAGGAAGCACATTACTAGCCGATATCAATACTTACGACATCGTAAATGCAGATGTACTAGTAATCACTGAATCTGCAGCCAAAATTTTCACTGATTCTGAAGAAGAAGCTGCTGCTTAATAATAACTGTTAACGATCACAAACTATTGATATGCAACTCGCAGAAGTATTAATAAAGCCCGTACTTACTGAGAAAAGCAATAAGCAGCAAGAAAAACTTCGCCGCTATGCTTTCAAAGTAGCAAAGCAAGCTAACAAGCTTGAAATTGCTAAAGCAGTAGAAACAATGTACGGTGTGAAAGTAGTAGATGTGAATACAATTGTTGTGCCTGGCAAAAACAAAACACGTTACACAAAGGCTGGTTTTATCAAAGGTGTTAAGCCTGCGTATAAAAAAGCATTAGTAACAGTAGCCGAAGGCGAAACAATTGATTTGTACAGCACTATTTAAAAGAACAAATTCTATAGCTGCGGAGCTGAAAAATCCGCAAAAAAATAACAACAATGGCTTTAAGAAAATTCAAACCCATTACCGCTGGTACTCGTTGGAGAATCGGTAATGCTTTCGCAGAAATTACAACAAGTACACCTGAGAAAAGCTTGTTAGAGCCCGTTAAAAAGTCAGGTGGTCGTAACGCCCAAGGTCGTCGCTCTATGCGTTATATCGGTGGTGGTCACAAGAAGCACTACCGTATCATCGACTTCAAGCGAAATAAAAAAGATATTGAAGCAACGGTACTTACAATCGAATACGATCCAAACCGTACCGCTTTTATTGCACTAGTACAGTATACCGATGGTGAAAAGCGTTATATCCTTGCACCACAAGGCTTACAGGTAGGTCAGAAAATTATCGCTGGCGATGCTGTAGCCCCAGAATTAGGTAACGCATTGATGTTAAAGAACATGCCTTTAGGTACCATGGTTCACAACATCGAAATGCAACCTGGTCAAGGTGGTAAAATTGTACGCAGTGCAGGTGCTAGCGCACAGTTAACTTCTAAAGAAGAGCGTTACGCTGTAATCAAATTGCCTTCAGGCGAAATTCGTCGTGTACTTATCAATTGTTTCGCAACAGTTGGTGTAGTAAGCAACAGCGATCATAACCTAGAAAGCGGTGGTAAAGCAGGTAGAACACGTTGGAAGGGTATCCGTCCTCGCAACCGTGGTGTAGCCATGAACCCAGTAGATCACCCAATGGGTGGTGGTGAAGGCCGTGCAAGCGGTGGTCACCCACGCAGCCGTACTGGTAAGTATGCAAAGGGTGAGAAAACTCGTAAAACAGTTAAGGGTAGCGATAAGCTCATCATCCAACGCAGAAACGGTAAGAAATTATAATTTATTCATGTTAAAATGACCGTTGGGGGTTGAACCTTACGGTAAATAAACAACGCAAACAATCATATGGGACGTTCAATTAAAAAGGGGCCTTACGTAGATGCCAAGCTAGAGCAAAAAGTACTAGCGATGAACGATGGCAAAACCAAGAAAGGAGTTATCAAAACTTGGAGCCGTCGCAGCACTATCACCCCTGATTTCGTAGGAATTACTTTTGCTGTTCACAACGGTAACAAATTCATTCCAGTGTATGTAACCGAGTTCATGGTAGGTCATAAATTAGGCGAATTCGCTCCTACCAGAAACTTCAAAGGCCATGCCGGCAGCAAAAAATAGTTCACACGCTTAGGGCAACCTAAGTAAAAAATTGAAATAACAACACAATGGAAGCTGTAGCCAAATTAAGAAACTACCCCACAGGCCCACGCAAAATGCGTTTGTTGGCTGATGTGATTCGTGGTATGGAAGTTGAAAAGGCCCTCGCTATTTTACAATTTCACCCTCAACATAACGCCACTCCTTTAGCTAAGCTATTGAAGAGCGCTATTAGCAACTGGGAACAAGCGAACAGCGGTAACAGTGCCGCCGATGCCAACCTTATTGTTAAAACTGTATTTGTAGATGGTGGCCGTACGTTAAAGCGTATGAGACCCGCACCTCAAGGTCGTGGATATCGTGTACGTAAGCGTAGCAATCACGTAACCATCATTGTAGATTCTAAAAATTAATTCAAACCTATCAATCCATCATATGGGTCAGAAAGCAAATCCTATAGGTAACAGGTTAGGTATCATCCGCGGATGGGAAAGTAACTGGTTTGGTAGCAAACAAGAGTATGCTAACAAGCTTGTTGAAGACAACAAAATCAGAACTTACCTTAACGCCCGTATCAATAAGGGTGGTATCTCAAGAATTGTAATTGAGCGTACACTAGGTAAGCTCATTGTTACCATCCACACCTCTAAGCCAGGTATTATTATCGGTAAAGGTGGCGGTGAAGTAGATCGCATTAAAGAAGAGTTGAAGAAGCTTACTAGTAATGCCGATGTACAAATCAACATCTTAGAAATTCGTCGCCCTGAATTAGACGCTAACATCGTAGCCGACACTATTGCTAAGCAAATTGAGAACCGTATCAGCTACAAGCGTGCTATTAAAATGGCTATTGCTAGTGCATTACGCATGGGTGCTGAAGGTATCAAGATTAAAGCAAGTGGTCGTTTAGGTGGTGCTGAAATTGCACGTAGCGAAGAAATTAAGCAAGGTCGTGTTCCATTACACACTTTCCGTATGGATATTGACTATGCTAGCCACTATGCACTTACTGTATATGGTAAAATTGGTATCAAGGTTTGGATTTGTAAGGGTGAAGTGCTTGGTAAGCGTGATTTGAACCCGAACATTCTAAGCGGTAAAGTAGGTGAACCTGGTGGTGATCGTAGAGATGACCGCAGAGGTGGCGACCGTCGCGGTGGTGGTAATGACCGTCGTGGAGGTGGTAGAAAAAATTAATTAGCTAATAACTCATAGCGTAGGCATTTGCCGTAAGGCTATGAACAAATAGTATCACAATGTTACAGCCAAAAAGAACCAAACATAGAAAAGTACAGAAAGGCCGTATTCGTGAGGTTGCTAAGCGTGGCACCACGATTGCCTTCGGTTCTTATGCCTTAAAAGCGACTGAACCTATTTGGTTAACCAACCGCCAGATAGAGGCAGCTCGCCAGGCCATGACACGTGCCATGAAGCGTGAAGGTAATGTATGGATTCGCGTATTCCCAGACAAAGTAATTACTCGTAAGCCTTTAGAAGTGCGTATGGGTAAAGGTAAAGGTAACCCTGAATTCTGGGCTGCTGTGGTTGAACCAGGTCGTATCATTTTTGAGTGCGATGGCGTAAGCCAAGAAGTGGCTCAAGAAGCAATGCACCTTGCAGCACAAAAATTACCTATCAAAACCAAGTTTATTGTACGTAGAGACTTACAAGCATAAACATGGCTAATGAGATAATGAGATGATGCGATAATTATAACGCCGTTCATTATCTGATTATCAAATTATCGAATTATCAAATTGTTCATCATGGCTAAGAAAGTAGATTTTAATAAAAGCTTGAAAGATATGTCGGCAGACGACTTGAAAGCTCGTATCGCTGAAGACAAACTTCGCCTGAAGAAACTCGAGTTTGCTCATGCTATTTCGCCTCTTGAAAGCCCCATGAGTATTCGTAATCTCAGAAGAGATATTTCTCGTTTGGCTACAGCTTTAAGAAAAAGAGATCTCGGCATCTAATAAAACAGTACAACAATGACCGAAAGAAATTTGCGTAAAACAAGGATAGGTGTTGTTAGCAGCAACAAAATGGAAAAAACCATTACAGTAGCTGTTGAACGTAAAGTAAAGCACCCTATCTATGGTAAGTTCGTTAAGAAAACTACCAAGTTCCATGCTCACGATGAGAAGAATGAGTGCGGTATCGGTGATACCGTAAGAATCATGGAAACTCGTCCGCTTAGTAAAACAAAGCGTTGGAGATTGGTAGAAGTGATCGAAAAGGCCAAGTAATTATTATTCATCAAGCTTTACAAAGCAGTTGCTTGTACAGCCGCTGATAGTAACATAATGCTACAAAGTAGCACCATAGTTTAAAATCAACAACAATGATCCAGCAAGAAAGCAGACTGAATGTTGCCGATAACAGCGGTGCCAAAGAAGTTTTGGTGATCCGTGTATTGGGCAATTCTGGTCAAGACTATGCTCATATTGGCGATAAAATTGTAGTTACCGTTAAAGATGCTATTGCAGGTGGTGGCATTAAAAAGGGTACTGTTAGCAAAGCCGTTATCGTTAGAACTAAGAACAAACTACGTCGTAAAGATGGTTCTTACATTCGCTTCGATGACAACGCAGTAGTACTTCTAAATAACTCCGATGAGCCTCGCGGTACACGTATTTTCGGGCCAGTTGCTCGTGAATTACGTGATAAAGGGTACATGAAAATTATTTCACTTGCCCCAGAAGTATTATAAGCATATCTTTGCAGCCCGTTAAAAAAACGGTATGCTCTCAATCATTTGAATTTTTCAAATCAACAGCAATGAGCAACAGATTTAAACCCAAATACAATATCAAAAAGGGCGACACAGTTGTGGTAATTGCCGGCGATGATAAAGATCTTAAAAAGCCTCGTAAGGTTTTAGAAGTAATCATCGATAAGGGTAGAGTAGTGGTAGAAGGCGTGAACATTGTAACCAAGCACACTAAGCCTACTGCTCAAAATACTCAAGGCGGTATTGTAAAAGTAGAAGCTCCTATACACATTAGTAATGTGCAATTATGGGATGCAAAAACCGGTGCAGCTACTAAAATTCAACGTAGCCGTAACAACGGTAAACTAGTTCGTATCAGTAAAAAATCTGGGGAGGTAATCAAATAATGAGTACTGTTAAATACACTCCAAGATTGGCAGACAAGTACACCAACGATGTAGTACCTGCCTTGATGAAGAAGTTCGCTTACAAAACTGTAATGCAAGCTCCTAAATTGCAAAAAATTTGTATTAACCGCGGTATCAACGGTGCCGTTGCCGACAAAAAATTGGTAGACATTGCTGTTGAAGAGCTAACAACCATCACTGGTCAAAAAGCCGTACCTACCATGTCTAAAAAAGACATTAGTAACTTCAAGTTACGTAAGGGTATGCCAATCGGTGCTCGTGTTACCCTCCGTGGCGAAAAAATGTACGAATTTTTAGACCGTTTGGTAGCTGTTGCATTACCTCGTGTTCGCGACTTCAAAGGTATTAGCGATAAGGCCTTCGATGGCCGTGGTAACTACACCCTTGGTGTAACTGAACAAATCATCTTCCCTGAAATTGATATCGATAAAGTAAATCGTATCACAGGTATGGATATTACGTTTGTTACAACTGCTAACACCAACGAAGAGGCTTATGAGCTTTTAAAGGAGCTTGGCTTGCCTTTCCGCAACATCAAAAAAGATAACAACTAACTTTTAACCCATATACAATGGCAAAAGAATCAGTAAAGGCTAGACAAAGAAAGCGTGAAGCTATGGTAGCCAAGTTCGCTGAGAAAAGAGCTGCTCTTAAAGCTGCCGGCGATTATGCTGCACTAGATTTACTACCTAAAAATGCTTCTCCAGTGCGTTTAAAAAACCGCTGTAAGCTTACAGGTCGTCCTAAGGGTTACATGAGATACTTTGGTATTTCTCGTGTTATCTTCCGCGACATGGCTTTAGATGGCAAGATCCCAGGTGTTAAAAAAGCAAGTTGGTAGTATAACCTTACGGTAAATATTTACCGCAAGGTACCAACCATTAGCAAATTCATTCACTCATCATCTTTTCCAATTATCCGCTCATGCGGATGTAGGAGGACAATATTATGGTAACAGATCCTATAGCAGATTTTTTAACTCGCGTACGTAATGCCCAAATGGCTAACCACCGTATCGTTGAGATTCCTGCAAGCAATCTTAAGAAAAGAATTACCGAAATTTTATACGAGCAAGGTTATATCCTTAAGTATAAGTTCGAAGACGATAACAAGCAAGGTGTTATCAAAATCGCCTTAAAATACGACGCTGCTACAAAGCAACCTGCCATTCGCAGCTTAGAGCGTGTTAGCCGCCCAGGTTTGCGTCAGTACGCTAAGCCAGCCGATTTCAAGCGTGTTATCAACGGTTTAGGTATTGCAATTCTAAGCACTAGCAAAGGTGTTATGACCGACAAGCAGGCTAAGAGCCAAAACGTTGGTGGTGAAGTACTTTGCTACATTTACTAAGATATTACAGCACCGACCCTTGGCTCGGTGCCTTTACATATTTAGCTTGTAGATTAAGCCTCATAGTCGTGGCTGAAAGCAAGCACTATTAAGCAACAAAATTCAAAAAAACCGACTATGTCTCGTGTAGGTAAAAAAGTGATTACTGTTCCTGCTGGCGTTACTATCACAGTAAGTGCCGATAATACAGTAACTGTAAAAGGTCCTAAAGGTCAATTATCAGAACAATTAGACCGCGACATCGAAGTAAAGATTGAAGGAACAGAAGTAACTGTAACTCGTCCTACAGATCAAATTCGCCACAAAGCATTACACGGTTTATATCGTGCATTAATTGCTAATATGGTAACAGGTGTTACTATTGGCTATAAGAAAGATATGGAACTTGTGGGTGTGGGTTTTAAAGCCGCCAATACAGGTAACATCTTAGATCTTAGCTTGGGTTATTCTCACAACATCATCTTCGAAATTCCTAAAGAATTAAAAGTTACTACAGTAACTGAAAAGGGTAAAAACCCAATTATTTCTTTAGAAGGTAGCGATAAGCAATTACTTGGTGCTGTATGTGCTAAGTTACGTAGCTTACGTAAGCCTGAGCCGTACAAGGGTAAAGGTGTTAAGTTTGTTGGTGAGGTTATCCGTCGTAAGGCTGGTAAGTCTGCTGGTAAGTAATAGCAAATAAATAAGTTTTAAACACGCCGCTGGCAGCATCAGCGGTGTAAATAATACAAGCAATGAATAGCAAATTAGTTCAAAGGCAAAAAATCCGCTACCGTATTCGTAAGAAGGTAGCTGGTACTGCTACTCGTCCACGCCTTGCTGTATTTCGTAGCAACACAGACATTTATGTTCAGTTGATCAACGATGATGCAGGTGTAACCCTCGCTGCAGCTAGCTCAAAGGAGAAAGATATTGCAGCACAAAAAGGTACCAAAACTGAAAAAAGCAAGTTAGTTGGTGCTGCTATCGCACAAAAAGCTATAGCACTTGGCATTACAACTGCTGTGTTTGATCGTGGTGGTAACTTATATCATGGTCGTATCAAAGCCGTTGCCGAAGGTGCCAGAGAAGGCGGTCTTCAATTCTAATAACAAGATTTAATTACGAGATACAATGTTAAACACAAATAAGGTGAAAGCCGGTGGTGACATGGAACTTAAAGAAAAAGTTGTTGCCATTAACCGTGTGGTAAAAACCACTAAAGGTGGTCGTACTTTTAGTTTCTCTGCACTTGTTGTAGTAGGTAACGAAAAGGGTATTGTAGGCCATGGTTTAGGTAAAGCCAAAGAAGTACAAGAAGCCATCACAAAAGGTATTGAAGATGCTAAGAAAAACTTAGTACGCGTACCTGTTATGCATGGTACTATTCCTCACGATCAGTTTGCAAAGGCTGGTGCTGCTAAGGTTTTAATTAAGCCTGCTGCACACGGTACGGGTGTAATTGCCGGTGGTAGCATGCGTAGCGTGCTTGAAAGCGCTGGTATTACAGACGTTCTTGCTAAAAGTTTAGGTAGTGCTAACCCACACAACGTGGTTAAAGCTACTATCAAAGCTTTGAGCACATTACGTGAGCCTGTTACTGTAGCTAAAGAACGTAACATTAAGATCACTAAGGTTTTCAATGGTTAATTATAGCGTAGTAGGCTAAAGCCACTGCACAAACTTTTTCAATTATGAAAAAAATAAAAATTACGCTGGTTAAAAGTCCTATTGACCGTCCTGAGCGTCAGAAATTAACGTTGAAGGCTCTAGGTTTAGGTAAGTTAAACAGTACAAAAGAGGTTGAAGCTACACCACAAATACTTGGTATGGTTACAAAAGTGAACCACCTTGTTAAAGTAGAAGAAGTAGCCTAATTAATTCATGCGAGGGGTAAAGATGCCCCGTAAGTAAAACATCTACAATGAAACTACACAATTTACAACCAGCCGTTGGTAGTACACACAAAGAAAAGCGTTTAGGTCGTGGTGAAGCATCTGGTAAAGGTGGCACCAGTACAAAAGGTAACAAGGGTGGCCAAAGCCGTGCAGGTTACAAAAGTAAAATGGCTCACGAAGGTGGTCAGATGCCTATTCAGCGTCGTGTACCGAAGCGTGGTTTTAAAAACCATAACCGTGTTGAATACAAAGTATTTAATCTCGGTCAGGTGGAGCAGCTTGTTGAAAAGTACGGTATCACTGAATTTAGCTTAGAGAACCTTTACATCAATGGTTTAGTAAGCAGAACAGATTTAGTTAAGATCCTTGGTACTGGCGAACTGAAAACTGCTGTTACTTTTAAGGTGAACGCTATTAGTGCTAAAGCTAAGCAGGCTATTGAAGCCGCTGGCGGTAGTGTTGAAATCGTAAAATAATGTTGTTGAATTTACCATAGACGCACTTTCTTTACGATAAGTGCGTCTTTTTTGGTTTATACACACTACCAACATTTATTAAAGTATGCAGCACAAAATGCTATGGTAAGTAATACTAAATACCGTACATTGCGTGCCGCGGTGTTACTAGTAACGCTGCACAAACCCCAATCATAACTACCAGAACTAACGCTTGAACAGCGTATTTTGGACTACTGAAAAGACTTTTTGAACAAATGAAAAAACTTGGTCAAACACTAAAAAACATTTGGAGTATTGAGGAGCTACGCAGTAAAATCTTGGTTACCCTAGGTTTGGTATTGGTGTATCGTTTTGGTACCCATATTGTACTGCCTGGTATAGATCCAAATTTAATTGAGCAAGCTCAAAAGAGTGCTTCAAGTAATGGCCTACTTAGCTTGTTCGATACTTTCGCAGGTGGCGCCTTCTCACAGGCTTCTATTCTTGCGTTAGGTATCATGCCTTATATCAGCGCCTCTATCTTCATGCAGTTGATGACCATTTTGGTACCTCAGTTGCAGAAAGTACAAAAAGAAGGTGAGAGTGGTCGTAAGAAAATCAATCAGTGGACTCGCTACCTCACTGTGTTGGTAACCATGTTCCAAGCAGGTGCTTACATTGCTTATTTAAATGGTCCTGGTTATGGTGAAGCACAAATTGCTGCTTATAAAGATTATTTCTTCTTAAGCACTATTATCATTCTAACTGCAGGTACCTTATTTGTAATGTGGTTAGGTGAGCGTATACAAGACAAAGGATTGGGTAATGGTACCTCTATAATCATCATGGTAGGTATCTTAGCTCGTTTGCCACAAAGCATTGCACAAGAATTTGCAGCTAAAGTTGGTGCTAAAGATGCTTACGTAAAAGGTATGGTAATCTTCGGCTTCGAAATCGTTGTTTTGATTCTGATTATCATGGCATTAATCATCTTAGTTCAAGGTGTACGCCAAGTACAAGTGAATTATGCTAAGCAAATTGTTGGTAACCGTGCCGTGGGTGGTGCTCGTCAGTTTTTGCCGTTAAAGGTGAATATGGCAGGTGTTATGCCCATCATATTTGCGCAAGCAATCATGTTCTTACCAACTTTGTTCTCTTTCACCAATTTAGATAGTGCTCAGGGTATTGTTAAGATATTCAGCAATCATAGCAATCCTTGGTATATGCTTATCTATTCCATCATGGTAATTGGTTTCACTTTCCTGTATACTGCTTTGATTTTCAATCCAAAGCAAATGAGTGAAGATTTAAAGCGTAACAACGGATTTATTCCCGGTGTGAAGCCTGGTCAACCAACTGCCGATTATATTGGTACTGTAATGGATAGAATTACTTTGCCAGGTGCCGTATTTTTAGCACTCATTGGTATCTTGCCTGGTTTTGCTGAAATGCTCGGCGTAACACAAGGTTTCAGTACATTCTTTGGAGGTACATCTTTATTGATTATGGTAGGTGTTATTCTGGATACTTTACAGCAAATAGAAACGCACTTACTGATGCAGCAATACGATGGCTTAATGTCTAGCGGTCGTGTACAAGGTCGCCAAGCGGCTTACGGTGCTACTATCTAGTAAAGTTTCGATACTTCTTATACTTTTTTGCAACAACCTGCTATTCAAATGGCAGGTTGTTGCGTTAAAGCAATCCTACATTTACCGTAAGGTTATTATTTAAAATATTTGGTTAGCTACCTTTGCACGTATGATTTTTTATAAAACAGAAGCCGAAGTGGCTATTATGAAAGAAAATGCAACCCTTGTAAGCACAATGCTTGCCGAAGTTGCATCGATGCTTAAACCCGGCATTACCACCATGCAGATTGAAACCCTTTGCAAAACCATGATTTACGACCATAAGGGGGTGCCTACTTTTTTGAATTATGGTGGCACTTATCCGTTTGCTATTTGCGCCAGCGTGAACGATGTGGTAGTGCATGGCTTTCCGAACAATAATGTGTTGAAAGACGGCGATGTGGTAAGCATAGATTTGGGTATTACTAAGAATGGATACATTGGCGAACATGCTTACACATTTGTACTTGGCGAAGCAAGCCAAGAAGTTTTGCAATTAGTGAAGGTTACTAAAGAAAGCTTGTATAAAGGCATTGAAAAGGCAATCGTTGGTCAGCGTATTGGCGATATTGCTTTTGCCATTCAAGAACATACAGAACGCAAGCATGGCTATGGTGTAGTGCGTGATTTAGTGGGGCATGGTTTGGGAAAGCGATTACATGAAGATCCGCAAGTTCCGAATTATGGCAAGCGAGGAACGGGTCCGTTGTTAAAAGAAAATCTTACCATGGCTATTGAACCTATGATTAACATGGGCACCCGTGAAGTATATACCGATAGCGATGGCTGGACGGTAAGAACCAGCGATGGTAAGCCGAGTGCTCATTTCGAGCATAATGTATGTGTGAAAAGAGGTAAGGCACTGATACTCAGCGATTACAGCATTATTGAAGCTGCAGAGCAAAAAAATAGTAATCTCAATACAAGTTATCAAGTTCCAACACTTGTTGGATAAGCCAGAAGCCGCTACATGCGGCTTTTCTTTTAACCTTACGGTAAATGAATACACAACAACCCACAGTAATCATTATTGGTGGCGGCGCATCGGGCATGTTTTGCGCAGTGAATCTGGCCAAACAAGCACCACAGTTACGAGTAATTGTGGTTGAAAAAACAGATAAACTACTAAGTAAAGTACGTATTAGTGGCGGCGGTCGTTGCAATGTTACACATGCTTGTTTTGAAATACCTACGTTAAGCAGTCGCTACCCCAGAGGGCAACAACTGATGAAAAAAACTTTGCATTGGTTTCAGCCAAAAGATACCATTCAATGGTTTAAAGAAAGAGGTGTTAGCATTGTGGCCGAAGCCGATGGTCGTATGTTTCCAAGTACTAATACTTCGGCAACCATCATAGAATGTTTGATGCAAGAAGCTAATAGGTACAAAGTGCAATTTTTGATGCACAGAACCGTACAAAGTGTAGTACCACACAACGGAGGATACCATGTTATCACGAATAATGAGCAATTGCATGCACAAGCGGTAGTAGTTGCTTGTGGTGGTTTTCCGAAGTTGTCGCAATTTGAGTGGCTGCAAAACTTACAATTACCCATTGCTGCACCTGTACCGAGTTTATTCACCCTAAACACACCAAAGCATCCTATCACTGCGTTGATGGGTGTGAGTGTTCATGATGCAGTAGTGAAAATTGCTGGCACCAAACTACAACAACAAGGGCCAGTACTTATTACACATTGGGGGCTAAGTGGTCCGGCGGTGTTAAAGCTCTCGGCGTATGGGGCATTGCACTTAGCAAGTGTACAATATCAATATCAAGCTATCATTAACTGGCTACCTGCTTATAACATCGAAACCTTAAAGCAGCATTGGCTACACTTGCGGAAACAGCTGGCTTCGCAAGCTATTGCACAAAAAAATCCGTTTGATTTGCCGAAGCGGTTGTGGGAGTTTTTACTTGCCGAGGCAGGTATACAAGGCAACGTACGTTACGCCGATATTACCGCCGCCATGCAACAAAAGTTAATTCAACAACTGGTGCAGTATGTATTGCCAGTACATGGCAAAACCACTTATAAAGATGAGTTTGTAACCGCCGGCGGTATTGAACTACAAGCTATCGATGCCAATACAATGGAGTGTAAGCAGCATCCCAAACTGTATTTTACCGGCGAAATTTTAAATGTAGATGGTATTACAGGCGGCTACAACTTTCAGCATGCTTGGGCTAGTGGATGGTTGGCTGCAAAGCATATTGCCAATACTTTATAGCATTTACCGTAAGGTATAGATACTATTAATACGTTAACCTTACGGTAAATGATGATTGATGATGTAAGCACTACTTTACTCTGAACGATGCTATTGTAGTTTGATAGCTTGCAGGTAATGTACGAACAAGTTGTTGGGCATGTCGTACCTGATGCGCTGCATTAAACAGCAAGGTATCGCCAAGCTTTAACTTCACAAACGGCATGATAGAAATAGGTACACGCACCTTGTTTAAATTCACCTGCCGAGCTAGCTCAATAATTTGTAACTGATCGTGCAAATGCTCGATAAAATCTTGTAATACTTCTGCTGTAGGTGGTGTTGTAACAGGGGTTGTTTTAGCAGGACTTTTCATTGTAGTGGAGGGCAACCCTGATTGTGTATCGGTTAGCATACTTTTAGTGAAGTAGCCGCCAAGCCAGCCAGGTGTGAATGTATTGGCAGACCTATTATAGCTTGTGTTTTGAATGGCCTTACGCATGGCTTGGTTGTAAAATGCGAAGTACATGTTGAGGTGATGCAAGCATTGAACGGCACTCCATTTGCCGGGGGCTGGTGCTTGTTCGAGCAAATGTGTTGGCGTGTTTTGCCATTGCTCAATGGCGGTGTGCAATAATTGTTCGGTGCTGTTACTTACAGCTCTAAAAAGGGTTTGGGTTGAAAAGGTTGGCATAATTTATTTTTTGTTGCACAAAGCTGAAGGTATCAACATAAAAAAATCTTGGTGCATACCAAGATTTTATAGTTTAATGGAACCTAGTAGTTTGCTAAAAGTTGTTGCATCGATACCTAAATAGCTTGCCAAGTATTTATGTGGAATGAGTTGTAATACATGTGGACTGCGTTGTAATAATGCTCTGAATTTTTCTTCTGCATTAAAGCATTGCAGTTCAATTTGTCGTTCTAGCACGCCTGATAAAGTGCGTGTTACGGCGCCAAGTACAAACTGCTCAAAAGCCCTGTGTTGTTGCATGAGTTGTTGTACTTGCGTAAAATTTGTACGTAATAAAGAACCTGCAGTTAAGCTTTCTACAAAGTACCTGCTTGGTTGTTGTAATAAAAAGCTATCGGCTACGCCAGCGAAAGAGGGTGGGTAGAAAAAAACTAAAGTAGCATCGGCACCGCGAGGCGAAATATAGTAGCTGCGATATACACCTTCTACCACAAAATACAAGTGCTTTTCAGTATCACCCATTCGTGTGAGTAGTGTTTTTCGCTTTACTTGCATAGGCGTCCAAATGCGGCTAAAATCACTCCAATAAGCTACTTCACTTGTGTTGTTGCCATGTATTACACGATGCAATGCCGATAAACCTTTATCAAGTATATGTTGTGTTGACAGCAAGTAGAAATACTTTAGGCTTACAAGTTAAGGGTTATTAAAATGCATTGTTTTAGTAAGTAAGTCGGCAATACTTTTTGTACCTAATTTTTCGCTAATGTTTTTGCGATGTGTTTTCACAGTGAGTTCACTTAAGTATAGCTGTGAGGCAATTTCTTTACTGGTTTTCCCCGCAGCAATTAAGGCTATAATTTCTTTCTCTCGTTTGGTGAGTTTTAGTTCCTCTGAAATATGTTCTGTACTTTTTTTCTTATAAACAATGTTTGGGTCGAAGTATTGTTGATTATTAACAAGTGCGTGTAATGCATCTTCTAAAATTTCACGTCCGGAAATTTTTAATACATAAGCATCGCCTATAAATTGTTTTACATCTAGTTGAATATCTGTTGGTTGATACATTGATATCATCATTACTTTCAGTTGTGGAAACTGCGCTTTAATAGCAGGTAGTAATGCCAATCCATCGAACGGAGGTATTTTAATATCGAGTAATAAAATATCAATCGCATGCTGTGCAATCATTGCTGCAAGATTTTTTCCATCGCCTGTAATAAAAGCAAGTTCAAGTGTTGGCTGTTGTTGAATAATATTACTAATGCCTTCGGCAAACAACAAATGATCGTCAGCGATGCCTACCCGATAAACTTTCATGATTAAGTGTTTTAAATTCTACAGATAAACTGAAGCCTGCTTGTGGGGATGTTCTTATTTGGAAATTACCATTCAATAGATGTATTAATTTTTCAATGCTTTTAAGACCAATGCCATGTGATGGCTCATTCATGTTGGTACCAACACCATCATCTTCAATATAAATGGAGATAAGATTGTCTTCTAACAATACTTGTACAATTGCTTCTTGGGCATGAGCATGTTTTAACATGTTTTGTAGGGCTTCTTGTACCGTACGGTAAATGATAAGTTCGTATTGGAAGTCGATTACTTTTTTACTCCCTAACCATTCTAGTTGAAGATTTAAAGCCGTGCTTTGTTTGATTTGTTGCACCAAATCTTGCAATGCTACTTGCAAGCCATGACGTTGCAGCTTCAACGGTGATAAGGTGTGGCTCATTTGCCTGATTTCATTACCCAAAGCTGTGATTTGGTTCGCAAGTATACCTCTGCCATCTTCTGTAAGTGGCATGGCATCTGCATGTAAGCGAAGTAATCCCACATTAGCACCAACGGTATCGTGTAGTAACGATGATATACGTTCTAATTCTTTTTCTTGCCACTGTGCTGTTTCTTTTAAGATATTGTCTTGTATCCTAAAATTTTCTATGAGTAATCTTTCTGCTTCTTCTTTGTAAGTCTTATAACGCCATGCAAGTGAAAAAGCGATAATAGAAGCTTCGATAGCTAATCCCCAATAATGGCTATGACTTGTAAAGGCATTCGAAGCAATGAGTCCGTTTTGGTGAAAACTATAGATGGTAAAAAAGATAACTAGTACCGTAAAAGAAGCCAGTGCAAAAATGGCGAATTGTACTTTTTGCAAATAGCAATAAACGCTTTGTGCAAGAATGATCAATAACAATAATGGTGAAACAATTCGGTTCATATAAATCCAGAATTGTTGCACTTGGTAATTCTCTGAAGCAATGGTAGTACTTACTGCAACGACGAACAATGCTGCATAGCTGAGCAATAGTTTTTTATTGAATGAAAATAAATTAGGTGCTGCGTTTTTTAAGTTCAAGAATTTATTATAGAAAAATAATAGTGGTACTAAACTGATTGCAAACGATGCGGGTCGGATAATATCGTTTAATAAAGGAAGGTTGGGATACAAGTATTTAAAAGGCAAGCCTACATCGGTTGCGATGTAAAATAGTATGAGTAATAAATATACACTGTACCAGAAATACACTTGCTGTTTTAGAGAGCTGTATAGATATACGTTGAATAATAATATAAAGCATCCTACACCAAGGAAAAGACCTGCGATTAATTTATTGGTTTGAGTTTCGTGTATGTAATAAGCCTCACTGCTAAAAACAATAGGAATATCAAGTTTGGTATAGCGTTTGTCGGCGGCAATAATGAGTAATTTGTTCTGTAAGGGAATTCCATCGAAAGAAAGTGTATAATCTGTACTAGGTAGCGGACGACTTTGAAATACAAGATTATCTCCCGTAATACCGTAATGCTTGATGATACGATGGCTACTATCAACAAGCCAACAAGCAAGCTTGTTAATGTGTGGATTAGTAATACTAGCAAAGTGAATCTGTTGTATTGGCAATGCATTCATAGGTATTTTTAACCAGATGCATTTAGGTTGGTAGCTAATGGGGATGCTATCGTTGGTGGCTCGCTGCCAATCATTTACCGTAAGGTGTGTAGTAGTATCGCTGATGTGCATTGTTGCTGCATCGGTGTACGTATAACTGAGCTGCGTTTGAGTTATAGACAAAGGCTTGCCGTTCACAGATATTTGAATTTGTGCAAATACTGTGTGTAGTGTAAGTGATAACACAAGCGTACATACAAGCCTAAGCTGCATGTTATAAAGGTAGCTGTAGTTGTGTGTTAGCGAACATGCTAGCGGTAAAATACTCCTTTGTAGGTATATTAAAAAGGCGATGCACACTTGCATCGCCTTTTTAATGTGTAGTATTTTTTGGTCTACTTCTGTAATACTTGCATTGGATTTGTACCACTGCTTTGGCCACGTGTTGCTTGTTTCATTTTAAACATACGTAGCTTGGTAGGCTCTTGTGTAGTGGTATCTTTTGGCCAAATATTGTTTTTCTCGTTAATGTCGGCAGTTTCACGTAATGGATCGAGTTTCACTGCTGTTACTTGCTTGGCTTTTAAGAATACCTTGCTGATTTTATTTTCGTTTTTACGCCAGATTTGAGCTGGAATTCTATCAACTTCTACGGTACCATCGGCGAAAGTCCACTCTACAATTACAGGCATTACTAAGCCGCCTTTATTGCTTACTGTAATTTCGTAGAGGTATTGTCCATCAAATTTTTGTTTGGTGGCTTCATCAATGTTATCGAAGGCCATGCTAGCAGGCTTCCAACGATAGGCGGAATCATAGGCTATCATGCCTCTGCCATACTTCCAATAAAAATCACGTAAGGTGGTATCACGGTCTGTTTCAAATACTACAGACTTGTCTTCACGATTTCTAATCTTAGAAATATCTTCAAAACTGTTAACAATAGGTCGGTCTAAGCGGCGTTCTTGTTGTGGACGGTTAGGCATTTCTACTACTGCATTAGCATCAATTTTAAAGGCACGAACTGTATCTAAGGCTAAATCTACCGGATCGGTATTGTAGAACCAGCCACGCCAAAACCAGTCTAAATCTTCGCCGCTAGCATCTTCCATTGTACGGAAGAAATCGGCAGGTGTTGGGTGCTTAAATGCCCAACGCTGAGCGTAAGTTTTGAAAGCAAAGTCGAAAAGCTCACGACCCATAATGGTTTCGCGAAGAATATTTAAACCAGTAGCAGGCTTGCTATAGGCATTCGGGCCAAATTGTACAATGTTCTCACTGTTGGTCATGATTGGCTCTAACTGATCTTTAGGCAAACGCATGTAATCGGTAATGGTAAATGCTGGACCACGGCGGCTTGGGAATTTGTTATCCCACAGTTCTTCGGTAAGGTATTCTACGAAAGTATTGAGCCCTTCATCCATCCAACTCCATTGGCGTTCATCGCTATTGATAATCATGGGGAAGAAGTTGTGACCTACCTCGTGAATGATTACACCTAGCATACCATTTTTTGTAGCTTCACTATAGGTGCCATCTTTTTCTGTACGGCCATAGTTAAAGCAAATCATGGGATATTCCATACCATTAGAAGCTTCAATACTTTGTGCTACGGGGTATGGGTAGTTAATACTGAACTTGCTGTACGATTGAATGGTATGACGCACGGCTTTAGTGCTGTATTTGCGATATAAACCATAGGCTTCTTTACCATACAAACTCATGCACATTACTTTACGGCCTGCCACATTGGTAGCTAATGCATCCCAAACATATTTGCGGCTGCTTGTCCATGCGAAGTCACGAACATTCTCGGCTTTGTAGGTCCAGGTTTTAGTGCCTGTTGCTTTTGTTTTTTCGGCGGCAGTAGCTTCTTCTAACGTAACAATTTCTATTGGCTCACTACTAGTTTGTGCTTTTTGCCAACGTGCAAGTCGGGCTGGATTTAGCACTTGTGCGTAGTTCTGGCATTCGCCTGTAGAGGCAACAATATGGTCGGCTGGTACTGTAATATTTACTACGTAATTACCAAAGGTTAAAGCAAATTCGCCCCTTCCGGTAAATTGATGATTCTGCCAACCCTGAAAATCGCTATACACACACATGCGAGGGAACCACTGCGTAATGGTGAATAAGTGATTGCCATCTTCTGGGAAATACTCATAACCGCCGCGGCCACCTTGTGCCATACGATCAGGTATTTTGTAATTCCAATCTATTTTGAATACTGTTTTTTGACCTGGCAACAAAGCTGTGGGTAGGTCTATACGCATCATTGTTTTGTTAACCGTATAGCGAATTGGCTTGCCCATAGCATCGGTAAGTTTGGTGATGTTCACACCAAAACCATTATCCTTCTTTTCATCGGCCATACGCTCCAATTGGTTCACGTTCATGGTGGTTTGGCTTACACTAGAAGGGTCTTGATAGTTCGCATTTTTAGTGGTGCTATGCTCATTTTCATCGAGCTGAAGCCACAGATAGGTGAGCGGGTCGGGACTGTTGTTAAAATACGTTACTGTTTCGCTACCGAATAAACGCAGGTTTTTCTCATCGAGCGTACAGTTAATCACATAATCGGCACGTTGCTGCCAATACTTACTGCCTGGGGCACCACTGGCTGTTCTGTACTCGTTGGGCGTTGGTAAAATAGTACCTAACTGCTCAAAGCGGTTGCCATGGTTGCTGTTGGGGTTATTGCGAATATCTTGTGCTAGGGCACCAATACTCAACGCCAACAAACTGCAAGAAGCTAATAACGCTTTCATTACACTATCTGAATTTAAAATTTATATACGTTGTGTTACCATTTGCAAGGCTAATAAAGCAATTACTACATTAATAGCGCCTGCAACATATTTGTTGGGTGCTTTTGCCACATTTACCGTAAGGTACATGAGTAATAAAACACCTGAAACAATAATAATTTGTCCTAGTTCTAAACCAATATTAAATGCTAAAAGTGGCTGCCAAATGCTTGCCGACTGGCCGAGCATACTTTTTAAAAGGGTACTAAAGCCCAGCCCATGTATTAAGCCAAAAAACAATGTTACGCCATAAGCAACCCGTTGTTGCAAAGGAGTAGTTGTCATGCCCTTACGGGTAAATAAGTTGAGTGCTGCCATGAACACAATACTGATGGCAATTAGCAGTTCTGTAATGTGAGATGGAATGGTGAAGATGTTGGTGGTACTGAGTGCCAGTGTGATACTGTGCCCTATGGTAAATGCTGTGATTGCTAACAGTAGTTGTTTCCAAGTTTTAGGGGTGTATTGCAGGCACAAAGCGGTAACAAAAAGAATATGATCGATACCATGAATATCGAGAATATGCTCAAGGCCCATTTGCAAGAAGAGACCAAAATCGTTCATGTGCGGCCAGTATACAATTTAGTTCTTGGTAAGTAGTAGTGCCGTAAACTATATTGCAATCGTCAAACTGCAAAAAATAATAGGTATTATGGCGGTATGGTTGTGTAAGTGGTTACTGGTAATGTTGCATCCGTTGTATGTGAGTGTAACTGATATTCAGTACAATCAGCAAGAAAAAGCACTGGAATTAAGTGTACGCATTTTTACCGACGATATGGAGGCTACCATCAAACAACAGCATCCGCAGGAAAAGATTGACTTAACACATCCGGCTAACCCCAAACAAGCCGATGCATGGCTTAATAGCTATATCCAGCAGCACTTACAGTTGAGTAGCAATGGTAAGTTGTTGCCACTAAAGTATGTGGGCTACGAAATTATCAGCGAAAGCGTATGGGTGTATTTTGAAACAGCTGCCATGCCGCTACCCCCCCAATTACAAATAAAAAATACGTTGTTGTACGACTATAAAAAAGAGCAGATCAACATTGTGCACACCAATATTGGTGGTACAGAACGTACTACAAAACTGACTTATCCTACCGCAGAAGCAAGTTTTAGTTTTCGTTAGAGCATGTCCTCTTTAAGTTCATCGCTAAGGCGAACAAGGATTTTATCAATACGATGGCCATCCATATCTATGATTTCAAAATCGAAACCACGCCAATGTAATTTGTCGGCTGTTGCGGGAATACGCTGTAAGTAGTGTAGTACAAAACCGGCAAGGGTATCGTAATCGCCTGCTTCATCTTCGAGCCATTCTGTTTTTTCGAAGTTGCTCAAAAAGTCGTAAAAAGGTATTTGAGCATCTACCAAGTACGAGCCATCGTCGCGGGTAGTAATTTCATAGTTGTCTTCGTGCTGTTCCGGAATATCGCCCACAATCGCTTCCAAAATATCGTTTAAGGTAATAATACCTTGTAGTGTACCATATTCATCTACAATAAACGCATGGTGTACTTTGGTAGCTTTAAACTTTTCTAGTACTTGGTAGGCCGTGTTATTTTCGGGTACATACATGGCTGGTTTAACCAAGGCACTAATAGTGGTGTTCGCATCGGCTTTGAAAACATCTTTTAAGGTTACTACACCCTTAATACTATCTATACTGCCAGCACATGCAGGATACACACTTTTAACCCTATCGCCATCGAAAGCTTTAACCGTGCTAACGGTTTGTGTAACGTCTAACCAAATAATATCGCTACGGTGTGTCATTAAACTGGTGATGTTTCTATCTCCCAAGTGAAATACACGCTCAATAATTTCTTGCTCAGCCTCTTCAATGGCACCATGTTCAGTGCCTTCGTTAATAATGGCTTTGATTTCTTCTTCTGTTACCTGACTATCGTTGGCTTTTAAATTGAATAGCTTCACCAGTAGGGTAGTACTTGCAGAAAGCAACCAAATGAAAGGGTAGGTAACTAGCATTACAATTCGCATGGGTGCTGTTGCAGCCTTGGCAATGCCTTCGGGGTTGCTCAAACCAATGCGTTTGGGTACTAACTCGCCAATTACCAATGATAAGTAGGTAATAATAATTACAACACTGGTAGTTGCCAATGCGTTTTTATAGGGTGCTGTTAAGGCAATGCCACCGAAGAAATCAATAAAGCCTGCCTTCATGTGTTCGCCAGAAAAAATACCCGTTAAAATACCAATAAGCGTAATGCCTATTTGAACCGTACTTAAAAATGTATCGGGCTTGTTGGCTAGTGCCAGTGCGGCTTTTGCTTTAGCATCGCCTTTGGCAGCTTGTGTTTCTAATTTCACTTTTCGGCTGCTTACAAGGGCAATTTCTACCATCGAAAACAAGCCATTTAAAATAATTAAACCAATAATTATAAAGAGTTCCGTCATTGAAGCGTCGCCTTCCTATGTTCAGGCGGTCTTTACAAACATAAGGTATAGATGCTGTTAGTACAACAATTGGTAGCGGTAGACTCGGTCAAATTTGTATGAATATTGGTGTGGCTGCGGTTACATTTACCGTAAGGTATACTGCATAAAAAAGCAGCCACAAGGGCTGCTTTTAAGTATTGTTATGTTGGCGGTATTAACCTTTAGCTTGACCAAACTCTAGGTTCAAACGAATTTCAACATCTTTACCTACTACTGCGCCACCAGCTTCAGTTAAAGTGTTCCACTTTAAACCATAAGCCAAACGATCGATGGTAGTTACAGCTTTGAAACCAGCCTTTGTGTTACCCCAAGGATCTTTAACAGTACCACCGTAAGTTACTTTGAACTTCACACGCTTTGTTACATCGCGGATGGTTAAATCGCCAATAAGTTCGTATTCGTTACCTTTTACTTTCTTGAAGCTTACGCTTTTGAAAGTCATTTGCGGATACTTTTCGGCATTGAAAAAGTCGTCGCCTTTAAGGTGCTTGTCGCGGCCTTCGTTGTCGGTGTTAATGCTTGTAACATCTACAGCGAAATTGATGGTAGCACCCTGAAAATCGGCGTTAGGACTAACAATGCTACCATTGTACACCTTAAAATTACCTTCAACCTCAGATACCACAAGATGGCTTACTGTGAACTTTACATTGCTGTGGCTAGCGTCTACATTCCACTTGGTTTGAGCCGAAGCTACCAATGTTACCAAACTGAAGATGGCAAAAAATACTTGCTTCATACGTGTTTTGTTTTGTGTTTTTTGTTTTGCAATATTATATACATGTACGTACATGTAATTGTTTAGCAAATGTGAAAGTATCTTAGTTTAAAATTATTGATGTAGGATAAGAAATACCTTACGGTAAATGTGAACGCATTTACCGTAAGGTTACGAGTATTTGCAACAGGTTGTAATTTTTCAAGCATAGCAAGTAGCTAGGCCGTTATCTTTGCAGCCTATGGAACAAGTGTTGCAACAGATCGAACAAATTAAACAAGAAATTGCCACCTACGAAGCTCCGAATGCCGACGCGGTAGAAGCATTTCGAATAAAATATCTTGGTACAAAAGGACTTGTGAAAGCCATCATGGGCGAAATGAAAAATGTACCAAACGAAGAAAAGAAAGCTTTCGGATTACTTTTAAATGAGTTTAAGCAAGCTGTTGAAGCACGCTATGAGGCGTTGAAAGAAGCACAAGAAAGCCAAGCTGATGCTACGGTTGATTTTGATGTGAGCTTGCCCGGTTACCCTACTGCCGTAGGAAGTCGCCACCCGATTAGCATGGTGCGTAACCAAATTGTAAGCATTTTCAAACGCTTGGGGTTTGCTGTTGCAGAAGGCCCTGAAATTGAAGACGATTGGCACAACTTCGGCGCTATGAACTTGCCGGAGCATCACCCGGCACGTGATATGCAAGACACCTTTTACATTGCTCAAAACCCCGATTGGTTATTGCGTACCCATACGAGCAGCGTACAGGCTCGTATTATGGAGTCGCAAAAACCACCTATCAGGGTTATTTGTCCAGGTCGTGTATACCGCAACGAAACCATTAGTGCCCGAGCCCACTGCTTTTTTCATCAGGTAGAAGGCTTGTATATTGATGAGCATGTAAGCTTTGCCGATTTAAAGCAAACCTTGTACTTTTTTGTACAAGAAATGTTTGGTAAAGATGTGAAAGTGCGTTTTCGCCCGAGCTATTTCCCATTCACTGAGCCAAGTGCCGAAATGGATATCAGCTGTTTGATTTGTGGTGGCAAAGGTTGTAATGTTTGTAAGCACACCGGCTGGGTTGAAATTTTAGGTTGTGGTATGGTGCACCCGAAAGTATTAGAAAATTTAGGCATTGATCCGAATAAATATACTGGCTTTGCATTTGGTATGGGGGTAGAACGTATTACCATGCTTAAATATCAGATCAAAGATTTACGACTGTTTAGTGAAAACGATGTTCGCTTTTTGCAACAATTTACAGCAGCACTGTAACTAAAACCTTAACAACCTTCACATAGTACAAACACAATTTTATGTTACCTAAGTACAAGAGAATTTTATTGAAACTTTCGGGTGAGGCTTTGCTTGGCAATAACCCCAACAGCCGCGACCCATTTGATCCGAAGATTATTGAACAATACGCACAAGATATAAAAGCTGTAACAGAGCTTGGGGTACAAGTAGCTATTGTTATTGGCGGTGGTAACATATACCGTGGTATGAACGAAGCCGATAGTGGTATTGAACGTGCTCATGGCGATTATATGGGAATGTTGGCAACTGTAATTAATGCCATGGCTATGCAGGCTATGCTCGAAAAAATTGGGGTGTATACACGCTTGCAAAGCGCTATTAACATGGAGCAAGTAGCAGAACCTTACATTCGCCGCAAAGCATTACGACATTTAGAAAAAGGCCGAGTAGTTATATTCGGTGCAGGTACAGGTAACCCTTATTTTACAACTGATACTGCTGGTAGCTTACGTGCCATTGAGGTAAAAGCCGATGTGATTTTAAAAGGTACACGTGTTGATGGTATATACACTGCCGATCCGGAGAAAGATCCTACTGCTACACGATACGAGCAAGTTGGTTTTGAAGAATGTATTAACAAAGGTTTGAAGGTGATGGATATGACTGCCTTTACCTTGTGTATGGAAAACAAGCTCCCCATTATTGTATTCGATATGAACCGTCCTGGTAATTTAATGCGTGTTGTTGAAGGACAGAATGTGGGTACACTGGTACGCTAACAACATTTACCGTAAGGTACATATCTCATGTAACCATAACCCTACTGTTGCTAAAGCGGTAGGGTTTATTGTTTCTGATAATGCCATGTACTCATTGCCATTGCATTGCTTACACTGTTGCAACAAATGATTGAGTTGTGGTAATGTTTTGGTAGCATACGATGCTGCTTTGCTACGGGCAATTGCTTTTGAAATTGCAGGCTCGTTCACTGTTGGAATTACTTGAATATCCCTTGCGGCAAATAGGGCACGCACATGGCAGCGCAGTTTTGATAAATAATCGGCTGGATTGAGTTGTAAGAATGTTTGCATCCACGGACTATAAAAACTTTTCATATTATTCATCATGTCGGTGGTGGCAACCGCTAAAGAAGTGTACCCGAGTTCTTGTGCAAGGCTACTATCGGCATGTTGTTGATACCATGTAGCAACTGCATTTCTGGCTGCTTGCATACCGATGGCAGTATCTTTTTGTTGTAGCGCAATTTGCATACCGGTAGTCCATAATTGTTGATAGGCCGTAGCATTTTTTTCTGATGCTTTGCGGTTCGCCATCACCAATGCTTTGATTTGTGAACGCAATACTTCATAGCCGGTTACACCTGTACCTGCAAGTAATACAATACCTTTAATATTGGTACGTTCAGTAGCAACAATCGGGGCTATTAACCCGCCTTCGCTATGCCCCATGAGTATGATATTATTGGTATCGGTAGTATTGAGTTTTTTTACATAATCAACAGCAGCATGTATATCAGTTACGAAATCTAAAGTGGTACTTTTTACAAAGTTACCCTTGCTTTTGCCCATACCTCTATCGTCTAATCTAAGTACTTGATACCCTTTTTGAGTGAGATAATCGGCCCAAACAGCAAAGGGTTTGTGGTTGCCAATGGTTTCGTCTCTGTCTTGAGGACCACTGCCGGTAATTAATATCACTGTCGGATAGCGTTGTTGTGTAGTAGGATGCGTAAGTGTGCCTGCTAGCGTAATGTTTTGAACGTTGTTTTCTAGTATAACACTATCGGAAGCATAGGTATAAGGCGGCGTTGGTGTTTGCGGTTTTGTAAATGCCAGTGGTTGTGCACTACGTTGTAGTACTAGTGGCATTATTTGCTCTCTTTGTATAAAAAATCCGTTCCAGGTGTTTTTTGAAAGTTTGCCAATGAATCTACCTTGTAGCATGGGCATATTCACTAAAATGCTATCGTTACGCAATTGTGGTTTGGCACACTGCATGTACTTCAAGCGTTGATCGGGGATACTGAAAGTTGCCGTGTAGGTGCTATCGGGCTGTTGGGTAACCTGAAGCATTACAGCTATTTCAAAGCCAATATCTAATTGTCCAATCCAATTGCCTGCTAAAGTTTGGGCATCGGACGTGTAACAACATAGAAGTATAGCTAAGGAAGATATGAATGATTTAAGCATGCATAAATGTAAGCCATCAATTTTTTATTGGTGCTGTTGGTCATTGTTTTTTAAGCAGACTTTGAATTGACTTCTTAATTTCATTAGATACGTTATTATAGTTACCGGTAAATGTTTTAACAACATTACCCTCATGGTCAATAATGATTGTAGTTGGGAATGAATTTACACCAAACATATTGGCAAAGTGTATAGATGATCTATATGTTGTTACGTATTGATATTGATGTAGACTGTGAAATTTTTTTATTGAAGCACTATCATCAATGTCATTGATGCCTATAACAACTACGTTTTTATCTTTAAACTCGTTGTGTATTTCATTTATTTTAGGCATCAGCTTTAAACATGGTGGGCAACTTAAATACCAAAAATCAAGTACAATAATATTGCCTTTTAAGGCATGTAGATAATTGATATTACTACCCAGAATCGAAAGCATTGTATTACTGTCAAACGAATTGTAAATATTTTGAATGCTTACAAGCTTTTGCGTATGATTATCAGTAATTACTACTGTTGTATTATCGTTATTATTTTCTGTAACTGTAAAAATATTGGGGTCGGTTATTTGGTTGATAGAAATATAATCAACCACTGTTGATTCATACAAAGGCATTTTTTTAAAGTTGCCGTAAAAAATATATGCGATAGGTAAATACGTTTCTTTTGAAACAATGTATTGGTGGTAGGAGTCTTGTATAGTATTTTCACCACGCATATTTTTCATTTTGTATGTAATTTTAAAACATTCTACGTCTTTATACATTGTATCAATCATAATACAATTTTCTATGAAAAACCTACCTATAATTGAAGTTAGTTGTTTCATGAAACCCACATCAAAGGCATTGTTGTATAACAAATCTCTAAGTTGGTTACCATTTATCGCATTGTAGCCATCGGTAGCTACATTGTATATAGTATTTCTTTCGATGCTATTATTATTTATAGACCCTCTACTGATTTTCTTTCCATCGTATAGTTGAACAACAGTTGAAGTCTTGCCCTTTGAAATCCAATTCGCTTGTAGCCGATGGTAATTGCCTATTGGGTCTTTATTTACTTTTAAAAGTGAACAGTATCCTTCTAGGATTGAAGTATCTTCACTGCTGAATGATTTATTTGAATTTTCTATACGGTATATAATAGAATTGATTTTTTTAATGGCATCAACACTTTTAGAAATTATCTTCTTAGCGTCTTTTTTGGAATAATTTTGAGCAGAAGAATTGTATGTGTAGGATAGTATTAGTAGGATCAATAACAGTAAATTTTTCATGATAATGAATTTTAAATATTAATTTTTTTAAATTTATTAAAAATTTCAATTAGAGTTGACATAAACATTATTAAATTAGTTGCGATTGTGCTGTATCTGTTGAAATTAAAAGAAAGCGGTTGGGCATCGTTAGGTCGTTTTTCATCTTAAAATTGTTAGCCAGTGTTTGTTAAGCATTAGTCGGTTTGTTAAACAAACTGTGCATAGTGAAATTAGTAATTTTTATTTTACGTAGCTTCGATAGTATAAAAATTTTAATGAGTTAGCAAATGTGATTTCAGTTATGGTTTCTTAGCTTGAAACAGGCAGTTTTAAAATGAATTGGTCTTATGCTCTGTTAAAAAAACTTTGCTCCCCGTAAATTGTATTTACCGTAAGGTACTATTCAAGATGCAACAATTACGCTTTAACCCTACGATAAAGGGCCTTCATATGCTGATAACGAAACAGTGTCAATCCTTACTGTGCTTGTATTCGAGGTCTCTAGTTGAAAGGCTCAATAATATGCTGCTACCGTTCTTTGCGATGAAAAATTGTTAACGAGCATTTTAGTCACAGTTCGCTTTGGGCACTCACATTGGTTTGTATAAGTATGCTAACAATGGCAAATATGATTGCTTTCATAGATTAAGCTTTTGGGAATATTATATAACTATATGCAATCGGTATTACTACTAGTAACAACATAATGCTTATAAATGCAGTGTTAGCAACGGAGGTTGGAAGTATTAGTGTTACAAGCGATGCAAGTAAGCCTCCGGCAAACCATAACCTTGCGGTAAATCTATGTGTACGTCGCCACACATCATTGTTTTCTAAAGTCCATGGCGTACGAACACCAATAAAATAGTTGGGTTTGATACTGCTTAGAAAGTTACCAAGTGTAGTAAAAAGTAATCCTATGCCAACAAACAAAGCCTGTGGTGTATGTAACGCTTTTTGTGTACTGCTATGAATAATAAACAAGTTTAATGCTGTCATGAATATGGCCAAGAGTACAGCCATTTTACCCGTAAGGGCAGGGTTACTACCAATCATTTTTTTAGGATCAATTTTTGCCGCATAGTACACTAGAAAATAACTACCGATGCCAACAGCACTTAGCATACTCACTGCAAACCATAGTTCTGCTTTGTTACCCCACCGATCTATTTCACCTTGCAAATTATAGTGCATAGGAATAGTGGCTGGCATACTTGGATAGTGATACCATAAATAGCACAATGGTAATAGTAACAACGCTGTTATGGCAATATGTTTTAGGAGGGTTGTTTGTTGCATACTACTTTGTTTTTAGTGTAAGCATCCATTGAAAAATATCATCGAGTACTGTTGTATTAATGCTGTATAGTACTTGTTGACCTTGCTTTTGGGATGTTACGAGTGCAGCCTGCTTCAAAATATCTAAATGATGTGAAATACTTGGGAACGACATATTGAACTGCTCTGCTATAGCACCGGCAGTGAGGTCGCTGTTTTTAAGTAACTCTAGTATTTCCCTTCGAGTAGGGTCGTTTAAGGCTTTGAATACCTTGTTCAAAATTAGATATTTAGACAAATTTCTAAATAAAACTTTACTCCTGCAAATTTTATTTACCGTAAGGTACTACCTAACATGCCACTACCACACTTTAACCCTACGATAACGGGCTTTCACATGCTGTTAACGAAACAGTGCTAAGCATTGCTGTGCCTGCATTTGAGGCCAGTAGTTGCATAGCTTACTAATGTGCGGTGCTACCGTTCGTCATTGTAAACAATTGTTAAGGAGCATTTTAGTCACAATACGCTTTTGGGTGGTTGTATTGCGAAATATGTTTGTGTTGTCAATGGGCGTTAACCCCGCCCACATCAACCTTAAAAACCTAAAAAACGAATTTGTATGAAAAAGTTATTTGTTGCCTTAATGGCTACCGTGGCACTTACGGCAAGTGCATTTGCTGCCGATGTGAACAAAGTAAGTTACAGAGCTATCAAGCATTTTACAGCCGAGTTTAAAGCTGCTGAAAATGTAAAGTGGGAAGTGAAAGAGCAATTCACCCGTGCTCGTTTCGTGTACGATGGCATTCCGATGGAAATTTATTATTCAACCGATGGTGAGTTAATTGGTACTAGTCGTTTGGTGCAATTCGAATCATTGCCAACAAAGGCGTTGGTAAGTTTGAAAGAACGTTACAAAGGGTACGATTTTACAGAAGTGATTTATTTTGAGCATGCACAAGAAGGCACCCATTTTTATATTACAGCAGTGAGAGATGGTATCAAAAAAGTACTTAAAGTAGATACAGAAGGTAGTGTAAGTGTATTTACAAAATACTAATCGAACGCTTCAGTTTTCTTATAAGTACAAAGGCCGTTGCAACTGCAACGGCCTTATGTTATGCTACAATAAGCCAACTATAATTTATTGACCTTGGGCTAAACTATACAATGCTTTATCGCCCATGTAATTCAATAATTCGCTACTGCAAATAATGAAATCGGCACTTACACGTTGCATTAAGTTGATGATTTCTTGCTGTGAAGTATTGCTAGCATCGGCAGTTTCAAAGCGTACACGATACTGATTGATCAGATTGGTATAAATGCTACCCTTAGGCCATACTTGTGTTCCGCGGTTACTAATGGTAACTAGTTTGAAAATACCACCTAAATGCTGCTGCAGTTTGTCTGCAACTACTTGCGGTTGTTCGTTGCTTGCGATGAATAGATCCGCACCTCTGATACTTAACGCTGCTTCGGCGGCTGTTTCAAGCATCGGGTTGCCAGCTAATTGACGCATGGTGATAGTTACTGGCTCGTTTGTTTGTGTTGCACGAGGATTATTGGCAGGAAGCTTTCCAAAGTTGCTAATGATGGCATTGGCAAATTCAGTTGTATTTACACTCGGTGTTGATTTATCGCCAAAATCACCTGTGTGTACGCCACTTTCTAAGGTATACAACAACGCATTTTCAATGGTCACTGCTTGTTCAAGTAAGCCAAGGTGGCGCAACATACCAATACCACTTAACAACAAAGCTGTTGGGTTAGCAATGTTTTTGCCTGCAATATCTGGAGCAGTACCGTGTACAGCTTCGAAAATGCTGATGTCGTCGCCAATGTTAGCGCTAGGTGCAAAACCTAAACCACCTACCAAACCGGCGCAAAGGTCGCTAACAATATCACCTTGTAGGTTGGTTAGCACCACTACATCAAACAAATCTGGTCGGGTAACCAACTTCATACATAAATCATCTACGATTACATCATCGGCCTTCAACTCAGGATATTCTTTAGCGATGTTGTAGAATTCTTCTAAGAAAAGACCATCGGTAATTTTCATGATATTCGCCTTGTGACCGCAAGTGATGCGTTTAGCACCTTTTTGCTTGGCTACTTCAAAAGCATAACGCAATACCTGACGGCTACCCGGACGAGTAATAAATCGGCGGCATAAGGCTACATCATGTGTAAGCATATGCTCAATACCACCATAAGTATCTTCAATGTTCTCACGTACAATCGTAAGATCAATAGGAATATTTGCTTGGCTGAAAACAGTATTTACGCCATGTAGGGTTTGAAAACTGCGCTTGTTAGCATAGGTGTTCCATGTTTTTCGTGCAGTTACGTTTACACTTTTCACACCTTTACCCTTAGGCGTTTCCATCGGGCCTTTAAACAAAATGCCTAAGCTTTCAATGGTTTGTTGGGCTTCTGGCGTCATACCATTACTGAAACCTTTGTCAAATACCCAGCGGCCCATTTCAACAACTTCATATTGAAGTGGTACCTGAGCAGCATCAAAAATGGATAGCACAGCATCCATAATTTCTGGTCCAATTCCATCGCCCTTGGCTACGGCAATCTTTGTCATTACAGCGTATTTTAAGAAAGTTGGTAAAAATTTGTGCAAAGGTAGCCCCGCATCGGGTTCGATGTAGTGCAACACACAACCTTTTTAACGTTTTGTACGTATTTTTCTAGTTGAAATTTGGGTCATGTACCAATGCACGCCTTAAGTGTGCTTCCGATATCCATAAAAACCTCAAATTTCGTGCGTTATGAAACCGATATACATTGCAGCCATATGCTTTTGCAGCCTTCTATGGTGGGGTTGTACTAAAGAAACCTCTAAAGAAAACGAGCTCCCATTCACCACAGCACCAGCCCCTGCCGACACTAATTTCACCATGTACACCCTTAATCGCGGTGTTCACGAAAGCACAACCAACCTGCCACAATGGGCAAGTGTAGATAGTATGGTGTTCGATGTACGTTTCGATAGTGCTTGTAGGTACCTTACGGTAAATCCTAACAACCAAGCCGATATCAACAAGCTATTTGGTTTTGCAGACAACAATATGGTGCACCATGCATACAGTGCTCGTATTGGCTGGCGTTGGTATCAAAACAAGATGGAGCTACTTGGTTACGTGTACAACGATAGTGTACGTACGTATCAGTTCATCAGCCATGTACCTATCGACCAGAATAATCGTTGTGTTATTGCTGTACAAAGCAATCAATATGTATTTGCTGTGAATGGTACACGCATCAGTATGCCAAGAAGAGCAAGCACTGTTCGTGGCGATGGCTATGTTTTATATCCTTTTTTCGGTGGCGATGAGCCTGCACCACAAACCATGCGTATCTACATTCGCCGAATTAGGTAAGGTACTCATGTGAACAACTGCTTTTAAAAAACCGCAAAATCCTGCAATTCTGTTACTTTTGAGCTGCACTTAAGTAACAAAGCCTCCATGCTATGATGAAAAAAATATCGATTGCCCTTGTTGCCATGCTATGTACAACAGCTTCGTGGGCACAAGCTTTCCTACAAAAAACACCTGCTGCAACACGCTGGGCCGATAGTGTAATAGCAACATTAACACCAGAGCAAAAAGTAGCTCAATTAATGGTGGTAAGAGCACACAGTAATTTAGGTGCCGATCATGTGAAAGAAATTACCCGTCTTATACAGCAATACAATATTGGTGGTTTATGTTTTTTTCAGGGTGGGCCGGTGCGTCAGGCGAACCTTACCAACTATTACCAGCAAATTGCCGCAACTCCTATCATGATTTGCATTGATGGTGAGTGGGGCTTGGGTATGCGTTTAGACAGTGTTATTAACTATCCACGGCAGCTTATGATGGGTGCAACTTCCGACCCTAGAGTCATCTATGCTTTTGGCAAAGCCGTAGGTGAACAGTGTAAGCGCTTGGGAATTCATGTGAATTATGCACCAGATATAGATATCAATAACAACCCTAAGAATCCTGTTATCAATGATAGAAGTTTTGGTGAAGACAAGTTTAAAGTTGCCGCACTAGGTATACAATACATGAAAGGTATGCAAGATGTAGGTGTAATGGCTTGTGCAAAACACTTTCCAGGGCACGGCGATGTTGCTGTAGACAGTCACTACGACTTACCCATTATCAACAAATCTATGGATGAGTTGAAAGCCTTAGAACTTTATCCTTTCGAACAGCTATTTAAAGCAGGTGTTGGTAGTGTTATGATCGGACATTTATACATTCCTAGTATAGATACCACCACTAACCGTGCTACAAGCTTGAGTAGAAATAATGTTACAGATTTGTTGCGTAACCAAATGGGCTATCAAGGCTTAAGTTTTACAGATGCACTTGAAATGCAAGGGGTGAAAAAATTCTTCCCCGATGGTGAAGCTTCTGTACAAAGCTTAATTGCAGGTAACGATATGTTATGCTTGCCTGGCGATATTGATAACAGCATCAAAAAAGTACTTCAAGCAGTAGCCGATGGTAAGTTATCACAACAAGAGTTGGATGAAAAAGTGTATAAAGTACTTATTTCAAAATTTCATTTAGGCTTAAGTAAGCGTCCTGAGCCTATTAAACTTGAAAATCTAACCAACGATTTAAATGCAGCTACACTTAGTATTAGAGCACAGTTGAGTAAAGATGCTATTACACTCGTACGTTTGAAGCAGCAAGTATTACTACCACTTGCTAATCAAAAGCCTATAACTGTAGTTGCTTTAGGTACAACAAAGCCAACACGCTTCACAGAACTTATTGCGGCTAATTATAATGCAACCATTCATTACGTTGCCGTAAATGATAGTACAAGTGCCGATAGCTTACTACAAATCATAGATACAAAGCAGCCAACGATTGTGGCCATGCATGGGTACAGTCGCCGCCCTGCCAACAATTATGGGTTAGGTAAAACAGTAACTACTTTATTATCAGAATTACAAAACAAAAAACAAGCTATCTTCTTTGCATTCGGTAATCCTTATGCATTGGCGAATATTTGCGAGGCCAACAATATTGTTGCTTGTTATGAAGATGATACGCTAACGCATGCTGCTGCATACAATGTGTTGGCAGGTACATATTTACCGCAAGGTAGCTTGCCCGTTACTGTTTGTAACACATTGCCATATGGTACCAAGGTTGTATTAAAAGAAAAAGTACTTCCGGTAGTAGCGCCACGTAAAGCCGGCGTAAAAAAAAAGCTACGTCGAAAAATAGCAACCATCGTTAAGCAAGCTATTGAAGCCAAAGCCACGCCTGGTGCAGTGGTTTTAGTGGCCAGAAACGGCAAAGTTGCTTATTGGGAGGCTTTCGGAAGTACCGATACCACAGGCGTAACACCCGTTACTCCTGAAATGGTGTACGATTTGGCATCGGTTACTAAAACCACGGCTACCACACTGGCCATCATGAAATTGTACGAAACTGGTAAGCTACAATTAGAAAAAACACTTGCCGATTATTTGCCATGGGTGCGTAATTCAAACAAAGCCAACTTAACGGTAGAAAGCATTTTGCTACATCAAGCTGGCATGGTAGCGTGGATTCCGTTCTACCGCGAAACCATTGACACCATTACTGGTGTGCCTAAAGCAAGCATTTACGCAAGTACTCCTAACAACAATTACAACACACAAGTTGCCGCTAACTTATACATGCGTAACGATTGGGTGGATACTATGTATCAACGTATACTTACAAGTAAGGTGGTAACACCCAATCAGAAATATGTATACAGCGATAACGATTTTATTTTCTTAGGAAAAATTGTAGAAGCCCTTACGGGTAAAAGTTTAGATACTTACGTACACGAAACATTTTATAAGCCACTTGGCTTAACGCATACTACCTTCAACCCTGCGGCATATATGCCGCTTACAACCATTGCACCTACCGAATCGGAAGCTCAGTTTCGTAAGCAAACGATCCATGGTTTTGTACATGATCCTGGTGCAGCTATGTTTGGTGGGGTAGCTGGTCATGCTGGTTTGTTCAGCAATGCGTACGAGCTTGCAACTATTTATCAAATGCTTTTGAACGAGGGAACTATCGATGGTGTTCAGTTTTTACAACCAAGCACCATTCAGAAGTTTACCGCATATGGTAGTGCTATTAGCAGACGCGGATTGGGTTTTGATAAACCTGAGAAGAACAATGCAGAACGTAAAGAGCCTTATCCTGCCAAGTATGTAAGCAGCAGCACGTATGGGCATACCGGCTTTACGGGCACATGCGTTTGGGTAGATCCAGCGCAGCAATTGGTATATGTTTTTCTAAGCAATCGAGTACATCAGCCCAAAGGTGGCGACCCCAACACGCTATTAAAAATGAATGTACGTAGCAACATACACGATGCCATTTACGAAAGTTTAAAAAACTAATCACGCTGTAAAAGTTTTATATTGGCACAGTTTTAGCAGCTTCTAAAGAAATTAAGCATGATGATGAAAACAGTATTGGTAAGTATTGCCACAGTGGTTACAGTAAGTGTAATGGCTGCTGTGCATTGGAGTAGTGATGCTATCATCAACGCACTAAAACAAGGCGATGCTGAAAAGCTGAGTACTTACTTTGATACTTTCATTGATATCAAACTTCCTGAAAAAGAAGAGATCAAAAATGTAAGTAAGAATCAAGCAAGCATTGCCATTCAATCTTTTTTTGGATCTGCGGCAATTAAAGGGTTCGAAGTAACAAGTCAGCGTGAGTTAAGCGGTACAAAATACATAACAGGCAAGCTCATTGGCAATGGCAAAACCTACAATATTACTTTGATGATGAAAGCGAAAGGTGATGATGTTGCTATCATTACCCTTCGCATTGGGTAATTACATTACGGTAAATGATTGATGCGTTGAGCTGTTGATAAAAGATGCAGTTGCAAATACCACAATGGGGCGGCCTTCGGCCGCCCCATTGTGGTACAATATCCGCTACATACATTATCTAAAAACACGAAACAAGTGCTGAGCTGCATTTGCTACTACAAAGAGGCTTTGTGTTTTGGCAATAAAGCGTTTCATCACCACACCAATCACATAATAGGCAATAAGCATGGTAGCGCCACCGCCTACAACAAAGCTGTACAATATGATATCGCTAAAGCTTAAGCCTGCACCCAATAGATTCGCAATACCTAGTAATAACGTAAGTACCAACGAGCTAATAAAGCCTACTCCCATACTTAACATCCAACGCAATAATTTCATCGCTTAAAAATTTATAGCAGCAAGTTAGTAAACCGTTCCGCAACGAAAAGTTAATGGAATACTTACAAGTTGTTAAACGCTAGCCACGTCTACTCGCAGCAATCAACAAATTCAAATCGGTATATTTTACATCGAACTTCTGGCTAATGTATACATTGGTGGTATGCCCACGATACATATATACACCATGACGTAAGTTAAAATTATGCCACAACATTTCATCGATACCACCTTCATCGCTGGCTTCTAGTAATAAAGGCATTAGTACATTGCTGATGGCATGGCTAGCGGTTCTTGCAAAACCACTCGGAATATTCGGAACACAATAGTGAATCACATCATGCTTCAAAAAAACAGGCTGTTCATGTGTTGTAATATCACTGGTTTCAAAGCAGCCACCTCTATCAATGCTCACATCAATAATTACACTACCTGGCCGCATATTAGCTACCATTTCTTCGGTTACTACAATTGGACTTCGTCCGTTCTCATTACTTAAAGCGCCAACTGCTACCTCACATGTTTTCAATTGCTTCGCAAGAATCTTAGGCTCAATAACACTCGTCCACACACGAACTCCAAGGTTATTTTGCAAGCGTTTCAAGCGATACACATTGTTATCAAAAACTTTTACCGATGCACCCAACGCTAGTGCTGTTCTGGTAGCAAATTCTCCTACCACACCAGCACCAATGATAATTACTTTGGCAGGCGGAATACCACTGATGCCACCTAGCAAAACACCTTTGCCGTGATTGGCACTGCTAAGGTATTGTCCGGCAATGAGCATCACAGCACTACCAGCAATTTCACTCATGCAACGCACAATGGGGTAAGTACCGCTATCGTCTTTTAAATATTCGAACCCCAATGCAGTGATACGTTTTTGCATCATTGCATCGAGTACTTCTTTTTGTAATACAGGTAGGTGTACAGGCGAAATAATGGTTTGATGTAACTGTAAGTAAGGTACATCATCGGCTACCAGCGGTGCACTCTTTACTAAAATTGGTGCCTTGTACACCTCTGCTTTATCATACACTAATTGTGCGCCAGCTTCGGTATAATCTCTGTCGCGGTACTTGCTACCTTCACCAGCCTTCGTTTCTATGACAACTTGATGACCGTTGTTAACCAGTACGCTAACAGCTTCGGGTGTTAAAGCAATTCGGTTTTCTTGAAATGCAGTTTCTTTCGGAATACCAATATGTAGGTTGCCCTTTAAAGGCTTTACATCTAACGTTTCTTCTTGTGTTTCTAAGCTAAAGCCTGCACTAATAATGGGTTTCGAAGTTGCCATGTAATGGGTAGTTGTAGTGTGTTGTTATAAGCGTGTTGTAAGGTTGCAATGATTGTTTATGCTCACCTTACGGTAAATGCTGTAAGTTTTCTGGAGGTATTGCTGAGCAGTTCCAAATTTACCGTAAGGTAATCATCAGGCAATAGCGCTGCGGCCTTTTCTGGCCACTCAATAAAACAATAAGCATTACTATAAAGCATGTCTTCAACGCCTGCGGCTATGGCTTCCTCTTCATCTTTTAACCGATACCAATCCATGTGATAAATGGTGCCTGCTACTGCACTCGTGTATTCGTTGGCAATGGCAAATGTGGGACTTGTAACTGCATCTGCTACTTGTAATACTTGCGTGCAAAGGGTATGTATCAACGTTGTTTTGCCGCTGCCCATGGGGGCGTTGAACAACCATATCTTATGTTGTTGACCAAACTCCCATAGTTGCTTTGCTACATGCACGATATCATCTTGTTCAAAACTTACAACCATGTTGTAAAGATATTTCGCATTGCACGAAGCTAAGCGGTAATTGTTAGGTAAATTTGTATCGAAAAACTTAAATACATTAATCAGACATAAAGGAGGCGTATATGGAAAAGGTTGCGCTGCAAGTTGAAGGGATGGATTGTGCCAATTGTGCATTAACCATTCGCAACTACTTGCAAAAACAAGGAATGGACGATGTTCGGGTGAATTACGTAAGCGGCGATGTTGCTTTTGTAGCAACATCGCCTATCGATATCAATAATATTAGTAAGGGCATCGAAAAATTGGGCTATAGTGTGCAGCGCCCAGGTGAACATAAAGCAACGAAAAAGCACTTTTGGCAATGGTCTAATAAAACACGCATTTACGTAAGTGCCTTATTCACCTTGCCTTTGATGCTGCACATGATACCAGGCGTACATATCCACTGGCTCATGAATCCGTGGGTACAACTGGCTTTTACCTTGCCAGTATTTGCCATTGGTATGGCCACATTTTTCAAAAGTGCATGGAACAGTGCCATCAGTGGTGTGCCTAATATGAACGTATTAATTGTGCTCGGTAGCACGGCTGCATTGGTGTACAGTTTGTACGGTGCTATTATTGGTCAGGCCGAGCAGTATATGTTTTTCGAAACTACTGCCACCATAATTACCCTGGTATTGATAGGTAATGCCCTTGAAGATGCATCAATAGCAGCTACACAAAAGCAATTGAATGCCCTTGCGGTAAATGAAGAACTCATGGCCAACATGATTGCTTACGATGGTAACTATCAAGAAAACTTATTTCAGGTCCCCGCTAAAGATTTAAAAGTAGGCGACCTCATTTTGGTGAAAACGGGCGAAACCGTTCCTGCCGATTGTAAAATACTATGGGGCGATGTAACCATTAACGAAAGTATCATTACAGGCGAAAGTGAACCGCTACCTAAAAAAATGAACGATATATTGGTAGGTGGCAGCATTGTGGTGGATGGTTCACTGAAAGCTTATGTTACAGCTGTTGGTGAAGAAGCAGTACTAAGCCAAATCAAAAAAATGGTGCAAGATGCACAGTCTGAAAAGCCACCTGTACAGCAACTGGCCGATAAAATCAGTGCCATTTTTGTACCTACAGTAGTAGCTATTGCTATTATAACCATTGCTGCGAGTTACTTACTAGCCGATATTAGTTTCGGTGCAGCATTGCTCCGCGGTATAGCAGTATTGGTAATTGCTTGTCCTTGTGCTATGGGACTTGCTACTCCTGCTGCGGTAGCGGTAGGGTTGGGTAGGGCGGCACGTACCGGCGTTCTTTTCCGCAATGCAAAGAGTTTGGAGTTGTTTAAAAACATCAGGCAAGTTGTTTTCGATAAAACGGGTACTTTAACAACAGGTAATTTTTCGTTAGAGCGTTTTTGGCTACATCCCGACGCTAACATTGATGAAACTACCTTTAAGCAGTATGCTTTTTCACTAGAGAAATATTCTAATCATCCTATTGCTAAATGTATTGTTGCTGCATTCAAATCAAAAAACGATGTACGCTGGCAAAAAGTAGAAGAGGTGAAAGGTATTGGCATGTTTGCTACTGATACAGAAGGCAATCAATGGACTGCTACAAATTACAAGTACGTAGCAGCCCATACTAACGATGCAAGTTTTAATGTGTACATCACTAAAAACAATACGCTTATTGGCGCCATAGCCGTTGTCGATGAAATTCGTCCTGAAGCAAAAGAAGTGATTGCACAGCTGCATCAACAAGGTATTAAAACAGTGCTATTGAGTGGCGATATACAATATAAAGCACAACAAGTGGGTAATGCATTAGGTATCCAAACCATTATTGCCGAACAAAAGCCTGAAGATAAGTTGACTACTGTTGCTCGTTTGAATGCAGAAATACCAACCGCAATGGTGGGCGATGGTATTAACGATGCTCCTGCGTTGGCGAAAGCAACTGTAGGTGTATCGGTTAGCAATGCAAGCCAACTTACAATGCAGCACGCTGGTGTAGTGTTGGTACACAAAGGATTGGCTTTGTTGCCTACGGCTTTAGGCTTAGGTAAATACACCTATCAAACCATTCAAACCAATTTGTATTGGGCATTAGGTTACAACATTGTAGCGATTCCTGTCGCGGCATTCGGTTTATTGAATCCAATGATTGGTGCATTGGTGATGGGACTAAGCGATGTAGTATTAGCTATCAACAGCCTGTGGCTGCGGTTCCGAAAAGTAATTTAGTTGACTTTTCATATCCTTTGCCCCCTAAGTTGGGGGCATTTTTGTGGTTAGATGTGTGGTTATTTGAAAAAAGATTTGGTGAAGTGGGAGAAGTTACTATTTTTGCACCCCGATTGAGAAAAGAGGTAGTGAATGA